>Ga0116117_1000019_pt1 | contig 90065 bp, 78 predicted proteins | sample June2015DPH_11_1_FD_89790 | JGI IMG/M metagenome (GOLD analysis project Ga0116117, IMG submission 89790) | Peatland microbial communities from SPRUCE experiment site at the Marcell Experimental Forest, Minnesota, USA - June2015DPH_11_10 | ecosystem: Environmental > Terrestrial > Soil > Wetlands... | reverse complement strand
CGGGTTGTGCTTCTGCAACACCTTGGTGATGGCCGCCGTCAATGTCGTCTTGCCGTGATCAATGTGACCGATCGTCCCCACGTTCACATGCGGCTTGCTGCGATCAAACTTTTCCTTGCCCATGATCCTTCAGTTCCTTCCGTTAGACTTTATTTCTGTCGCGCCCCGGAAACGCGGAAGCGCAAAAGCTTGTGAGTTGCGCCTCAATAATAGGCGTACACCTTGAGATATCGCTGCCGCAGTTCCATTGAAACCGCTTCGACCTTTTGCAGGTAGTGCTCGCGGGTCAATGCCTGGTCCGAAACCGGCAACGCCTTATAATGCGCCGCGGCTTCCTTGCCCAACAGGCCGCAACGCAAAGCGCCTTCGAAGTCGCGTATCCGCAGCTTCGACCGGCCCACGCGGCTCAAAAAAACCTCTACATCCTTGGCGTCAAAGGCCGCATCAATGCTCGCTTGAAGCTCGGCGTACCCTTGCTCATCCTGAACGGCTATCGCTGCCTGCTCAAACATCGTTTCCCGCCTTGCCTTCTTCAGCCCTATTGCCGGTCGCAACAATAAACATTGGAGCGGGAGACGGGACTCGAACCCGCGACCAACAGCTTGGAAGGCTGTGACTCTACCACTGAGTTACTCCCGCAAAACAGCCTTTAGCTCTTAGCTATTAGCTTCTAGCTTTTCCTGCTCGCGCGAGCCGCAACTGCCCGATCCAACATCAAACGAGCTAAAAGCTAATAGCTAACGGCTAGAAGCTGAATTTCTGGAGCTGATGACCGGGTTTGAACCGGTGACCTCTCCCTTACCAAGGGAGTGCTCTACCAACTGAGCTACATCAGCCCTCTTGCAAAAAGCAGCTGGGTCTAATTGCTGCCCCTATCCCCGTCTTGACGAATCTTCTCCGCATGACGAGCCAAAACCGTCTTCAAAACCATGCCGCCGATGATAACCAACGGAAGCAACCGCAACTCCACCGGTTTGCCGTCGATGAGAATCGTACCCTCTCCAACAGTAAACCAAGCCAGCACCGCCAGCACCGCGTACAACGAAAGAGCTATCCAGTACTTGCGGTCTAAATCCGCGCCGGAACTTTTCAGGCCTTTGCGCTCACCTGGCTGCGGTTCAGTGCGCATTCCAGCCCTCGAATCCAGCCTTGCAAATCAAAACCAGCACCTCAAATCATGGTGCACAGGGGAGGATTCGAACCTCCGTAACTCGAAGAGTGGCAGATTTACAGTCTGCTGCCATTAACCACTCGGCCACCTGTGCCCAGTCACCCCACGGACGAAGACCTGTCCGCGGGGACCCCGCCCAGTCACCCCCAGCAAGTAAAAACCACTTGCCGGAGACCCCGTTCAACCCGGCTGCTCCCCGGGATTCAACCCACCGCTGAGCGCCATCACAGCGCATTAAGCCCTTACCGGAAAAACTCCGGCTATCAGGAGCATGCACCTCTGTGGGATCACCGCGGAGGACAGGTCCGGCGCAAAAACTGCGCCGGCAAAAACTTTCCGCCGTTCCAGGCTCCGTTTTCGCTTTCTCGAAAGTGGAGCTGGCGAAGGGATTTGAACCCCCGACCCTCTGATTACAAATCAGATGCTCTACCAGCTGAGCTACGCCAGCCCATCCCACCCGGAAAACCGTCCCGGACGCCCGAAATCCGCACGGACACACTAAACCTCCGCACGCACTACGGCACAGAAATTAAGGTTAGCACACACCCGCCGGAGGAGCAAACCGGGGAATTGCAGGGAACAGGGAACCGGAGGCCTTTCCATATCAGTCACAATCATTTGCGCGCTCAACCGCCAATTGCCCATTGCCGTTCTCGAAGATTAGACTGAGGGTTTGAGGGGCCAGCCATGTTAGTTGTCATGAAAGCGCAGGCGACGCGGGAGCAAATCCAGGCGGTCTGTGAACACATTCAGCAGTTGGGTTTCCGAGCCCATCCACTTCCCGGAGCACAGCGCACCGCCATCGGCATCACCGGCAACCAGGGTGAAGTCAACCGCGGCAATCTTGAGGAACTCCCCGGCGTCGCCGAAGTCATTCGCGTTTCCAAGGCCTACAAGCTCGCGAGCCGCGATGTAAAGGACGAGGACACCATCATCCGGTTTGCCGGAACCGATGCGACCATCGGTGACCGCAATCTGGCCATCATCGCCGGGCCATGCTCCATTGAGAGCCGCGAGCAGGCTTTTGAAATCGCTGAACAGGTCGCCGCATCGGGAGCGCAGTTTTTCCGCGGCGGCGCCTACAAGCCGCGCACATCTCCCTATGCATTTCAAGGTCTGGGTTTGGAGGCGCTGCGCATCATGGCCGAGATTCGCGACCGCTTCGGGCTGCGCATTGTCACCGAGGCCATCGACAGCGAGACACTGGATCTGGTTGCTGAATGGGCCGACGTGGTGCAGATCGGCGCGCGCAACATGCAGAACTTTTCGCTGCTGAAGCGCGCCGGAAAGCTGCGCAAGCCAGTACTGCTCAAGCGCGGCCTTTCTGCCACGCTGGAAGAGTTTCTGATGTCCGCCGAGTACGTGATGAGCGAAGGAAATTACCAAGTGATTTTGTGCGAGCGCGGCGTGCGCACCTTTGCCGACCACACGCGCAACACCCTGGACCTGAGCATCATTCCCGCCGTGCAGCGGCTCAGTCATCTGCCCATCCTGGTTGACCCCAGCCACGCGACCGGCCGGCGCGATAGTATTCTTCCCATGGCGAGAGCTGCGGTCGCATCAGGTACAGACGGCATTATCGTCGAGGTCCACAACCACCCGGAGAAGGCTCTTTCCGACGGCCCGCAGTCCATCTATCCAGATCAGTTTGCCACCATGATGAATGAGCTGGAACAGATCGCGCCCGTAGTAGAGCGCAACCTGCCGCGCGGCATTCGCGTCGAGGCGCCAGCGAGTTGACGCTGGCCTTCCCGGCCTCAATCTTGAGAGTTGAGATTGCGTCTTCCCCGCTTGCATCGTACGGCGCGGGAGGCGAGAATAGGTGCCGAAAGGATTTCTTGAGTATGAGATTGCGTACGATCAACAAGGCGGCTTTTGTGCTGCTACTGGCAGGATGCGCCCATTTGAATCTTGTCTGGGCACAAGCCCCAGCAGTTTCGGCAAGCAAAGAAATCATGCCTGAACCCGAGTTTGCCGATGTGTTTTTTCGCCTCGATACAGGCAAACTCATTCCGCTGGAACGCCAAACGGCAACCATGCAGGGAAGAGCAGGCGGTTTTATTGTTGTTAGCGTGAAGGCCTCGTGGGAGATACCTGGAGCCAATTCTCCGGTAAGATTTCGCTCCGGCCGTCCACTCGATTTTGTAGTACGAACCGCACTGGACCCGTCGGGTGCGGACCCAGCAACGCTCTATTTTCTCAGCAAACTCGACGTCAAAAATAAAACCCGCGAACTTGTTGTGATGGAGGGCCATGCCTCGCCGGGTGGAGCGACCATGAATGGCAATCCAGCCCAAAGTGCCTTGCCCGTAACATTTTCTCGATATGGTGATTCATCTCTCAAGCTGACGACCGGGCCTTTACCACCGGGCGAATATGCTCTCAGCGGTCCTTACGTCCAGCCCATCTTCTGTTTCGGTGTTGACTGATTCGCCGTGGATGCATTCGATTATCGATCTCCAAATCTAGAAATGTGTCGCCCTAACCGGTAGTTGAGTAAAGTTGAAAGGGATCAGCATTTGAAAGCCGGAATCAATCCATGAACTTGTCGCACGTCCCACCAGCCCGCCTCGTTCTATTCGCCCTGCTGGCTCTCGCCCTCGCTGGTTGCCGCTCCCACGACTTCCCGCAGTATCCGCCCAACTACCGCGAATACGCTTACGTCACCAACGGCGGCAGCAACACCGTCACCGTCTTCGATGTGGTCAACGTACGCCAGGACCGTGAGATTGCCGTCGGCCAGAACCCTGTGGCTGTGGCCGTCAGCCCTACCCGCAATGAAGTCTACGTGGTCAACTCCGGCGCGGCTGGCGGGGAAGGGTCGGTCACTGTCATCAACGCGGAAAACAACTCCGTCGCGGCAACAATCAACGTCCGCCGCCAGCCGGTCTCGATCGACATCGACTCCACGGGCAACCTGGCATACGTGGCTAACTCCGGCTCGAATACCATCTCGGTTCTCGACTTGAAAACGCGGCGCGAGATTGCGGCCATCGGCGTAGGCGAAGAGCCAGTCGCCGCCCGCATCTCGCCCGACGGAAAAACGCTGGCTGTCGCCAATCGCAAGGCCAACTCGGTCACGCTTGTCGATCCTGCCGGGCGCAGCGTTCGCGCCGTCTTCGAAGGCTGCCCTGGCGCAGGGGACGCTGTCATCCTCCCCGAGTCATCGAAAGTTTTTGTCGCTTGCTCAGGCGGTCATCAGATCATGGTCATCGCGCTGGCTCACGCCGAAGCGCATCCGGCGCAGCCCGGTCCCGCCCAAACCATTCCCGCTCAGCCGGACCGTCTAGAGGCAATGCTCGATGTGGGCCAGGCGCCCCTGCAGTTGGCCCTCAAGCCCGATGGCGGCGAAGTTTTCGCCGTGAACTCGCTCTCCGATACCACCTCTGAAGTCGTCACCACCACCGACGACGTTCTTGGCGCCACCATGATCGGCGACCACCCCGTCCGCGGCCTGGTTTCCGCCGACAACGCTTTGCTCTACGTGGCCAACTTCCGCTCCCAGTACGTGACTGTCTACTCGATTGACGACGGCAAGCGCGTCGGCTCGGTCCACGTGGGCGATGGTCCCTCGGCTATGGCGTTCTCAAGCTCTGGCCTTTTGCTCTTTGTGGTCAATAACCGCTCGGGCGACGTAGCAGTCGTCCGCACCGGCTCGCTCTCACTCTTCACCCTGCTCCCCGCCGGGCGCACGCCCAACGCCATCGCCGTCAAGGCTTTCAAACTGCCGTGAAACAAATCTGGCGCGCCGGAACCGCCGGCAATCAACGAAGCGTCAACCCGTAGAAAGGATCGCTTCGCTTGGGCATCACCTTGCGGATGGATGCAACAAGCTGTCCCGTTCCGTGCAAAATGGCCGACAAGCTGGAGGAGCCAGGCGAAGTGCTCTGCTGCCCCGGGAACTGGCGGTTGGCCCTTTGCTGGGCCATCGGCCGGCCGGGTTGATCTCTCATCGCCTGCATCTGTTCATTTGCAGCTTGGATATAGCGCGCAGCCAGAGCGGCGTTGTAGTCGGCTTCAGAGAGGTTTCCGTTGGCGCGTGCCGCTTGGGCTAATACTTGGTACCGGAGGGCGATGCGGCTGTGATAGCCGGCAATTTCGCCAAAATCGGAAGGCATGAATGGTCCAATCTCCCGGTTTGCCGGGGTGCAGTTGGTTTGGGTCAGGCCTTCAACTTCTTTGCTCTTTCGGCAAAGGCCGAGGCAATCAAGAATCAGCAATTGCTCTAGCCCTTGCATGTCGGCATCCAGGTACCTCAACCGAGAGATTAGAAAAACTTAAGCTTGAAAGAATGCCCAACCAAAATCGCGCCCCCTCCGCGCAGAATTCCGATTTTGACGCCGCCTTCCCTTCTAAAACATCTCAAGGCTTGAGGACCATCGATGACGACTTACCCCGCACCCTACATCGAACCGTGGCTCCGCGGAACCTACGCCGGCGTTCCCGCCGTCGGGCGCGCTGTGCTGCACGCGCTCGATCTTGCGCTTGATGACTTGGCCAAGTGGACCGAGGGGCTGACGGATGCTGAGGTGGATTCAATGCCGTTGGGGCTGACGCCGATTGCCTTTCATCTGCGACACATCGCGCGGGCAACTGACCGCATTCTGACTTATGCAGAAGGCGGCCAGCTATCCGCCGAGCAGCTTGCGACGCTCGCGGCCGAACAGAAGCAGAGCGGCACTCTTGCCGAGTTGCTGGCTGAGGTCGAGGCGTCGTTCTCGAATGCGGCTGAGCGCATCCGCGTGCTGGCTACGGGCAATTTTGATACGCCTCGCACTGTGGGCCGGAAGCAACTGCCTACCAGCATGGGCGGAGCGCTGGTTCACGTTGCCGATCATACGCAGAGGCACGTGGGGCAGGTGGTGACGACGGCCAAGGTGCTGAGGGCGTTGCGGGAGCAAAGTCCTACAGATGTGCAGCTTCAAAAGGGCTGGTCAGGAGCGAGCCGAGCGCGCGGCCTCGCGTTTTTGCGCCCGCCAGCGCAGGCCGAGCCAGGCCAGGTAACTCAGTTGGATAGCCCAAGTGACGGCGTAGGCGGCGATTAAAAACTCGTGATCGAGAATGGCTTTGGTATCCATGGTTTCCTCTTCCGCGAGAAGGTCTTTGCGGCGCAATCAAGGTTCTAAACTTCGTTCAGAGCTGCGTGCGCTTCCTGGGCGGCGAATTTCTGATGCTGGCGCTCGACGTGGTAGCGCAGCATAACGATGAGCACGCCCCAGGCCATCCATGCCAGCATATTCCACAACAGAACATGCACCATGACGGGGGCCATGCCGGAGTCTTCGCTGCCACCGAAGACCGGCGCCGGATGCTGCGTGCGCCACCAGCGGTTGGCCATATAGACGATGGGCACGTCGAGCGCGCCGAAGATGCCCAGCACCGCGGCCAGCGTCTGCATTTGCGGCCCGGCGGCAAAGCGGCGCAGCAGCAGGTAGCTGACGTAGATCAGCCACAGAACCAGTGTGGTGGTAAGGCGCGCGTCCCAGGTCCACCAGATGCCCCATGCGCGGCGGCCCCACAGGGGCCCGGTGGTGAGACCAACGGTGCAAAAGACCACGCCCACTTCGGCTCCGGCCAGCGCCCACGCGTCAGCGATTTGCGCCCACTCCGGACGGCTACGACGAAAAGACAAGAATCCGATGGAGCCGAGAAAGCTGACCGAGAAGAAGGTGAACGCCGCTGCGAACGAGGGCACATGGTAGAAGATGATGCGAAAGATCTCGCCCTGCATCGCGTCCACGGGCGCAACGTAGATGGCCTGGTAGAAGCCCCAGGCCAGCAGGGCAACGGTGAGGGTGGCGTAAAGGCCGATGGCAAGTTTCTTCATGGGGAATCCTGTCGAACGATTTCAGTGTACGACTACTCGTAAGCCAGCGCGTCGATCGGGTCTTTGCGAGCGGCCATCCATGCCGGATAGAGCGCGCCGAAGATAGAGCTTCCCAGCGCGATCAGCGCGCCTTTGACGATCCAGCCCGTGGTCAACTCGAAGCTGAAACCGGGAAACCTCACGTCAAGAAATTCGCGCACGGCGAATGTCGACGCAATGCCCACCAGCAAGCCAACAACCGCCAGCACCACACACTCGCGCAGCACCACGCTCACGATAGTCAGCTTCGAAGCGCCCATTGATTTGAGAATGCCAATCTCGCGTGTCCGCTCCAGCACCGCCGTGTACATGGTCTGGAAGATCACCAGAATGCCCACGATGACAGCAATCGAAATCACCACGTCCAGAGCCTTGTCAAAGCCGGGAAATTTCGCGGGCGTATATTGCGAGAGCAGGTCGTCCATGGTTTGCACATTAAAGTTTTCTAACCCGCGCGTCGAGGCGATCTCTTTGCGAATCGCCTCCTCGTTCGCAGGATCGTCGCTCTTGACATAAATGACGGTGGCCTTGCCGTCGTTGCCCGTCAGCTCGCCCAACGTCTGGATCGGCACTAGCCTGCGTCCGCCCTTGCCATTTTCCACGATTCCGCAGATGCGGAAGGAGTGGTTGAGAATCGTGATCGAATCGCCGACTTTGTGGCCGCCGTCCTTGCGTGCCCAAACATCGTCGACAATCACGTCGTAAGGCCCCTGAAAGGGACCACCCTCAACCCATGTGAAGGGCTTCAGCGCGTTGTAGCTGGCGTAGTCGATGCCATAGAGAATCTCGACCGATCCGGTCATTGAAAAGTTGGTAATCACCGGCGAAGCCGCGGCCACATGCGGCATACGGCGGAAGACCTCGGCAATGCGAGCGGGCATCGGAGCGCCGCTCACGCCGTTCATGAAGCTGGTGTTGGACGGGCGCACCACCAGGTCCGCGCCAATGCCATTCGTGCGCTGCTTCTGGTCGTTCAGCATTCCCATGAAGATGGCGACAATCGACAGAATCATGACCACTTCAATGGCCACCGCAAAGACGCTGATGATCGAGCGCAGAGGGCGGTGCAACAGATTGGCAAAGATGAGCTTATTCATTCCCGTTCATGACTCCGAAAAGCAGGCGGGCGCACAAAAATCCCGCTCTTTCAGGGTAACAGCCACGGCTGGCAACGACGCTCAGGCAGGCGCGAACTCAAAACTCACCCCCAACGGGGAGATCGATGAGTTGCAAATTCGTCTCAATTCGGTCTAGAAATCCGCAGCCCCCTGAAAATAAAGGAAGATTTAATATATTTCCTTTGACCGAATCAGCAAAACAGGTTTATTGTGAAGGTGAATTCTCACCGGCAGTTGAACAGATTTCTGGTTGGCGATGGGCAACTTTGGAGAAGACCTGCGCATGGAGCGGATCTCCCGCGGCATTGCGCTGGAAGACATCACGGCGGTCACCAAGATATGCCAACGGCATCTTGAGGCCCTGGAGCAGGAGCGGTTTCGTCTGCTGCCCGGCGGCATCCTCAACAAAGGTATCGTCCGCGGCTACGCGGGAGCCATCGGCCTCGACCAAAGCGATTGGACAGCCAGGTTTCTCAAAGCCTACGAAGCCAGCGGAGAGATGCTGGATGAAGATCGGGACTGGATCGAGTTCGCCTCCAATGTCGGTAAAGCCCGCGTGCAGCGGAGCAATACGATCGAGATTCGATTGCGTCAGGTCGGCGTAATTCTGATTGTGCTGGCGGTGCTTGCGGGTACGTGCCTGGCCGTGCGCTACTATGGCCTGCGCGCCCACTGGTGGCCCACGCTACTGCCCATGCGCTAGGCCGGGAGCCAGGTTGCGCGGCAGCAGTTCCCGCAACACCTCTAGTTCGACACCGATGATGCAGACCATTTATCCTCGCTGCTGATCGAACAATGAGGATACCCGGAATGAAGAACCAGTGCGTGGGATTTATCTCTCTTGGTATGCTCGCTGTCTGCAGCGGGTGCGGAGGCGGCGGCAGCACCGTAACACAAATCACGCCCCCAGCTTCAACTTACTATGCCTATGTGGCGAATCAAGGTACAAACACCGCCGGCGCAGACTCGGGCAGCGTGATCACATACTCCATGAGTCCCTCCACCGGCGCCCTGACAGCGATAGGCGTTCCGCTGGCGCTTACAGGCGCATACTCCATCACGGTAGATCCGGCCGGCAAGTTCGCCTATGTTCCCATCATCGGAACGCCGAGCGGCATCCAGGCTTATTCCATCAATTCAGGCACAGGCGTGCTGACGGCCATTGGCAGCCCGGTAGCAACCGGCCACACTCCGACGGCAGTGGTTATAGACCCTACAAGCAAATTTGCGTATGCGTCAACTTCTGCCGGAATATGGGTTTACTCGATCGGCAGCACAGGCGCGCTCACGGCTCTCTCAGGAACTCCATTCAGCTCTGCGACAGCGTATGACAATGAGGCAATGTCTGCGACGGGATTCCTTTATGCCTTTGATGACACAGCTGGAACTCTCGTTCCCTACGCCATCAACAGCAGTACCGGCGCATTAACGGCAGGCACGGGAATCCCATTCGCTTCCGGCGCTTTGTGGTCGGATACACTGGCCGTGAACGCGGCTGGCAGCTTCGTGTATGTTCTCGCAGAAGACAGTGGCGCCTCTGTTTATACACTTTCAGCCTTTTCGGCTAATTCCTCTACTGGCGCGCTGACGGCCGCCGGCAGTCCGGCTGCGGTCGGTGGCGGAGCCGACTCCGTGGCCCTAACACCGTCAGGCAAATATGCTTACGTCGCAAATGGAGGCGACAAAAACATCTCAGCTTATTCCATCAATGCTTCTACCGGCGCTTTGACAGCGATTGGCAGCCCGGTCTCGACAGGGGCTTCGTCGGAACCCTGGACCGTAGCGGTAGATCCGACCGGTTCCTACTTGTACGCTCTGAATATGGGCACGAATCCCAGTACGGTTGCCGGCTTCGCCATCAACTCTAGTACCGGCGCCCTGACGCCACTTTCTGGCAGCCCGGTTTCAACCGCAGGCACCTATCCGTACGCCATCGCCTTCGCGACAGAATAGAAATGGCAAAAGTATGCAAACCCAAGGACTGCATGACGAGCGCAGTCCTTGACAAGGTGAGTCGAGTGTGTGCGGCGCTCGGTGTGCGTCTGGTTGCGCGGGCAGTTCACTCCTAGAGCCCTTTTGCAGCAAAGTTTCTGTAAAAAGTAGAATCGAAAATACTGTGGTCCGAGATGATCCGCTTGATGCGTGGAATTCCCATCTCGGTTGTCATTGCTCCCCGTTCACTGCAACTCGTTGCCCCAGTCGCTGGCGGCGATTACCATGGATAGATGCATCCCAAGGCGCAGGCCTGACGGTGCTGGCATGTCCTCTATGAGAGTGGGTCCGATGCGGAAGAGAACGTGATGTTCTTGGCGTCGGTGATCCAGCGCGAACCGGTCCTCGTGGCAGGCTGCCCAAATTGAAATCCCTGCAATGGGAGGAACCCTAAGTTGAGTGACCGTTTCTTGTTTACCTCTGAGTGCGTCACCGAAGGCCATCCGGACAAGATTGCCGACCAAATTTCCGACGCCATCCTTGATGCCTGCCTCGAGCAGGACCCTTACAGCCGCGTTGCCGCCGAGACCCTGACAGCCACTGGCCTCGTCGTCATCGCCGGCGAAATCACCACCAAAGCTTACGTCGATTTCCAGAGCCTGGTGCGCGGCGTTGTGGCCTCCATCGGCTACGACAACGCCCTCTACGGCTTCGATTCAAACACCTGCGCCGTCATTTCGACCATCAACAAGCAGTCGGGTGATATTGCCCAGGGCGTTGACACGGGCGGAGCCGGCGATCAGGGCATGATGTTCGGCTATGCCTCCAACGAAACCCCCGAATTGATGCCGGCGCCTATATCGCTGGCCCACAAGCTCACCCGCCAGTTGACCAAAGTGCGCAAAAACGGCAAGCTGCCTTATCTGCGCCCCGACGGCAAAAGCCAGGTCACCGTTGAATACGACGAAAATGGCAAGCCCGCCCGCATCGACGCCGTGGTCATCAGCAGCCAGCACTCAGAGAGCGTCACCAACGAGGAGTTGCACGCCGACATTCTGAAGTACGTCATCCAGGCCGTGTTGCCGGCTGAGTGGCTCGACGAGCACACCAAATACCACATCAACCCGACAGGCCGCTTTGTCATCGGCGGACCCATGGGCGACACCGGCCTCACCGGCCGCAAGATCATCGTGGACACCTATGGTGGTGCGGGCCGTCACGGCGGCGGCGCATTCAGCGGCAAAGACCCGACGAAGGTTGATCGCTCGGCGGCTTACATGGCCCGTTACATCGCCAAGAACGTTGTGGCCGCGGGCCTAGCCGACCGCGCTGAAGTCCAGTTGGCTTATGCGATTGGCGTTGCTGAGCCGGTCAGCGTGCGCGTCGATACCTTTGGAACAGGCAAGGTTGGCGAGGCCAAGCTCACCGAGTTGATCCGCAAGAACTTTGCGCTTACTCCCAAGGGCATCATCGAGAGCCTGAACCTGCGCCGCCCCATCTACCAAAAGACCGCAGCCTACGGCCACTTCGGCCGCACTGAGCCCGAGTTCACCTGGGAGGCCACCAACAAGGCCGCCGCCCTGGCCGAACAAGCCGGCATCAAGGCCGTTGCCAAGTAACCCCACGGTAATTTCGTAATGAAGAGTGGGACTCTTCGTAGGAAGAGTCCCATTCTTTCACGGGCACATGAAACGCGGCAGCATCAAGACCGATGATTCCGCATAGCTTCTCGCGTAGAGAGTCGCTGTCTTCTATAAGCCACTTCGCGCTTCGATCTCAAGCAGTTTGCGGAGCCTCGACTTCGAAGTTCCCGCCTGCCAGTCAGGCAGAAGCGCCAGGCCGTCGGTTGCGGTCATGCGGCACTTCTCCGTTTGGCCGGCAGCGGCATAGGCTTGGGACAAGGTCAGCAGCCTGGAAGGCATCTTGCGGTGGGTCAGGGCAACTGCCCGTTCGGAGTACGAAACTGCCAGTTGAGGGTTTTTGAGCGAAGCCGGTTCCGCGATCAACAAATCCTTCGCTGTTGTATCAAAAATCTCGGGAGAGCCCGGATCTTCCTTGATCGATTCTCTCAAGGTGGCAAGACCTTTTCTCACCAATTCCGCAGCATTTGTTTGATCGCGCAGAATGGATTGAACCGACCCGAGACGGACTTCGGCATCTCCCAGGACCGGCTTCCATTCTTGCTGAGAGGGGTTCAGCTTCACCATGCGCTCCAAGCCGTCGCGTTCCTGGACCAAGGACTTTTCCTCGGCGGCAAGATAGCGTCGCCGTCCGCCGATCGACGCGCCCAGGGCTGGGTCTGCCTCAATATCAAGATTTCCCGCTTGACGATCCAGAGCAAACAGCACGTCAGCCAAAGAGCGCAGGTCCTGAGGGTCCGCAGTCGCGCGGCGCATCGACGACTGCACAGGCCCGGCCATAATCTCGTCTGCCTCCGAGTACCTCCCCAATTGCGTCAGCACAAAAGCTTCGTCCACGAAGAAGGATTCGCGTATTCGAGTCATTCTTAGAGATTGCTGTTCTTCCTTGGGCAGCGCTGCGATGCGTTGAAGGCCAAGCTGGACGTCCTTGAGCCCCTGTTCCGGATCTGATTCCTTCTCCGTTGGAACAATCTCCAACAGACCACTGGCTAGACCCCTCTTGGCCTGCACCAGATTGGGATCGATTCTTAATGCCTGGGTGTACAGGTCAAGCGACCGCCGATAGGCTCGGTTTGCGCCCACCGTATCGTTCAAGCTTTCGGTAATAATGAAGCCCAGCTCATCGCCTAAAACAGAGTAGGCGACGGCAGTCTCGCACATCTTGCCCGGTGCATCACCGGAAATGTCAATCAATCGCTCGTAGGCCTTGATCGCCGCCTCAGTCGAGGCAATGGCTTGCTGAATAGGTGCCGTCCCGAAGAGAATCTGGCCGCGCGACATCTGCGCGGTGGCCAGCGCCTGGAGAGCCTCTTGATCGTTGGAATCACGGCTTGCCCAGGGCGCGCATAACGCGATGGCTTTATTGACACTGATCAATGCGCCACTGGCATCGCCGAGATTCTGATGATAAGCGTTTCCCTGAAGATCGGCGAGCCGGGTGTAGGCGCTAGCCAGATCAAGTTGAGTGGTGCGGTCGCTATGTGTCTGAGCCATGCGATCCAAGCGTTCAAGTACACGCGTGACCAGCAGCTTTTGTGCGCCGGTCGACCCGGGAATCTGCTGAATGGCATCGTCTAACTCAGTCAGCAAGCTGTTGCTCAATTGGCGCAGATCGGCTGAGCGAGCCACCGCCGTGCGCCGTTCCCCGTTAGCCACTCTGGCCTGCCACGCAACTCCCCCAATACCGGCCAGCAGCGTCACAAGCAGAACGATTGCCGCAGCCAGGGCCCATCGATTGCGACGAATAAACTTTGCCGCGCGATAACGGGAAGTTCCTCGGCGTGCCGCAACCGGCAGCCCTCCAAGATATGCGCGAAGATCGTCGGCCATGCGCTCGGCCGTGAGATAGCGTTCCTGAGGCTCCTTGCGCAGCGCCTTGAGCAGAATCGCTTCCAGATCGGCATCAAGTTGCTTGCCGGTACCAATCGCAGCAACGGGCTTGCGGGGCGCCTCCTCGCATACCGCTTTCATCATTTGCCCCATGGTCAGATCTTTCAGTTGATAGGGCAGTGTTCCGGTCAACAGAAAATACAAAAGAACACCCAGCGAATAGGTGTCCGAGGCAGTGGTAATTGGATCGCCTGACACTTGCTCTGGGCTGGCGTATTGCGGAGTATACGATAAATAGCCTTCGCGAGTAAGCTGGCTATCCTGCTTTTCGAGGGAAGGAGAAAGAAGCTTGGCGGTTCCAAAATCCAGCAGCCGCGGGGTGCTGTCGCCAGCCACCAAAATGTTGTCCGGCTTCAGGTCGCGATGAACAACGAAGTTTTGATGGGCAAACTGCACCGCCTCGCAAGCCAGGAGAAAGAGCTTGATCCGTTGGGATTGAGAGAGATGGCGCTCGTCGCAATAGCGATGGATGGGTACGCCATCCACATACTCCATCACCAGATATAACTCACCCTCTGCGGTAACTCCCCCGTCCAGCAGACGTGCAATATATGGATGCTGCAAGCCGGCCAGAATCTGGCGCTCCTGACGAAATCGCTCGCGGAACAAATCCGTTGCAAAGGGCCGGTCGATCAATTTGATGGCCACCTCTTGCTCAAAGTGCCCATCGGCTCGGTGCGCAAGATAAACAGCGCCCATGCCGCCACGCCCCAGCAGGCGATCGATTTCATACGAGCCAACCGGCTTGCGCCCTGGCCCGTCTTCGCGAACGACACGCGGCTCGAGCCGGCACGATGCCATCATCTGCTCTTCCGCATCGCAGGCATCCAGCAGCAGACGCACCTCGGCGGCCAGCGTCCGGTCCACGCCGCACCGAGCTTCGATTAACTCCGCTCGCTGTTGTTGCGGAGCGTTGAGCATCTCGGTGACAATCGTCTCAACGAGAAGAAACCGCTCCATCGTTTGTTCCATAAAAAGAAATAACTCCGCTTTTGACTTATACCCTTAGGCTTATATGCGAGAACCATGGAGAAAATGAATCAAACCGTCGCTTTATCGCGAAGTTCGCCCGGGTGGATGCGCTGGTAAAGCCAGCCCTTGATGAACTTCAATTCGCGATCGACGGTGGCCTTTGAGACCAGCATCAGCGCCGCCGTCTCCTCGGCCGTGCAGCCCAAAAAATAGCGCAGTTCCACCATTTTGACTTTTTCTTGATCGATCGCGCCAAGCTCATCCAGCGCGCGGTTCAGATCCAGCAGTTCCGGACTGTCGATCTTCACCCAAAGTATCTCGTCGTTCAGCGGCACGCAGTTTGAGTGCCCGCCCCGCATCTTGATTTGGTTCTCGCGCGCATGGTCGATCAGAATCATGCGCATCATTCTTGCGCAGAATATGTAAAAGTGCCGGCGGTTGTCCCAGTCGGCCTTCTTCTGATTCAGCAGGCGAAGATAAAGCTCGTGAACCAGAACTGTGGCCTGCACCACATCCGGATTCATCTCCCGATGCACATAGCCCGCCGCCATCTGCCGCAACTGAGGATAAACAAGCGGAACCAGTTCGTCGAAGGCGCCCGGTTCGCCGCCTTTCCACTTGGTCAGCAGCATCGTGATTTCACCCATGGCCGGCTCCAAATCATCTCCGTCCGCACGAAAAGCTTCACGTTGATTTTCTTGTTAGACTACCACTTCCACCTGCAATTTCACCTGCCGATTCCGCCCCTTTTGTCGCCGCCAAGCCGCGCCTGAGGAAAGAATTCCGGAATTTTGAGGCATTTTCTCAGCGCTGCTCGCAATATCAATCAAAGAGCCAAAAAACATCCCCCATGTTTGGATGGCTCCGCGTGAAGCTGCGCGCAACATCTCTGGCGCCATCCCCGCGCGGGATGAACGGCAGAGATTTGAACAAAACACAAGCAGTTACAGCTGTCTTGGTTCAGATCTCATCGTCATCGTCTCTGATCCCAATCACCCGCGGAGTCGCGGATAACCGTAGGCAGACTCGTGGATACCGGCCGATTAACCCAAGGAGCGTCGAATGATTTATAGCAACATTCATCTGCCTGCCGATTCGTATGATTTCGTTCGGAACAGGGTTGAAAATGGAAGCTACGAGAATGCCAACGACCTGATGCGGGCTGCCTTGCGTGCCCTCCATCGCGAGGAAGTCAATTCCCAGGCAAAGCAGAAGCCCAGCAGCATTGCCGAAGGGGATGTCTTCCGCAGATTGTGGGAAATATCCGTTGAGTCATCCCAGACCAGGCATTAATACCGAGAAGAGTCTCATTATTCTGCATTTTGCATGAAGATTAACGATTTTGTATTTCTTTCCCCAATGAGAATCCAAAGCAACCCAGGTGACGCCGCGCGCAACCCTGGGTTGCTTTGCCTTCGAGGCGTCCGCCCCGCCGGTTCTGGTAACTTGAAATTTTGCGGCCCGCGTTCGCTTGAGCCAGTGATCAGAGTACAACTCGTGCGACATCGATCCCATCCAAATACAGGACCGAGTACGGCCTCGGAGTCCACTTCCCATGAAAAATTTCCTCAAGAATGTCCTCGGGCAACGCCTTCGCTTCTGGTTGCTGATTGCCATTCTGGTCTGCACCTCGGGGCCGAGCGTCCAGGCGGATTCAACGCCCGTTCGGCTTGTGGAAGGGGCCATGCACGGCTTTCTGGAACTGCGCGCGGAAGACGGGCGAGTCGTAGCCTCAGGAGACCACATTCGCGTAGCTCATGGCGACCAGGTCACCATCCGTACGATCTTCAATTTCAAAGATGGCTCCATAGACGATGAAACCACCCTCGTCAGCCAACACCGCACTTTCCAGCTCATCACCGACCATCATATTCAGAAAGGGCCTTCCTTTCCTCATCCCATCGATCTCGTAATCGATGCGCGCAGCGGTCAGGTCACCGTCCGTTCCACCGGGAAAGATGGCAAGGATGAGGTCAGGACGGAACATGTTGACCTGCCTCCAGACCTGGCAAATGGAATCGTGCCCCTGGTGGTAGAGAACATGCGGGCCGATACGCCGGAGACAACCGTATCCATGCTGGTGGCTGCGCCCAAGCCGCGCATCGTAAAACTTGTTCTCTCAAAGCGTGGCGAAGAGAGTTTTTCGGTTGGCGGCTCTTCTCGAAAGGCCAATCATTATGAGATCAAGATCGAAGTCGGCGGAGTGGCTGGCATGATAGCGCCTCTTTTTGGCAAGCAGCCTCCGAATATTGAAATTTGGACCGCTGGCAATCCAGCTCCGACCTTCGTCAAAGAGCAGGGCCCCATGTATCTGGGTGGCCCCATCATGACGATTCAATTAACCAGCCCGGTCTGGCCAGCCTCGCCAAAATCCGGTGATTAGAGAAGCGGGCGGCTCCCCCCCGGCAACTGGTCACCGACTGAGAAAGTTGATGAAGAAGACTTTGAAGGAGGAACCATATGAGATGGTTTCAAAAGACACTGGCCCCGCTCCTGCTAACAACAACTCTGGCAATCGCGCCGTTCAGCATAGGCTGCGAGGATCATGCGGGCGTTTACGATCCTTATCACCACGACTATCATGAATGGGCTCCCGAGGCCGGCCATTACAGCCAATGGGAACGCGAGAATCACAAAGATCACATGGATTTCAACAAGCGCAGCGATGATGACAAGAAGGCCTATTGGGATTGGCGTCACAGCAGCGATCATCACTAGATTGCGCTTGGGTTCGTCAAGGCTCGGCTCAAACGGGGGTGCCGTTGTTCAACATGGAGCCTGAAAACATGGAGCCTGAATGGGTCTGCGAACCACGACCAATGTCGGCCTATGATCGAGAATGTTTTGGCGCCCGGGACTGCCGACTTTAAATTTCTTCTTCTTCCGATTCGCGCTGGTCGTTGCGGTGTCTCCAGAAGAAAATGCGCATGAAGCTCACCTGCATGAGTTCGAGGAAGGATTTATCCGGGTAGGTATCCTGGCGCGACAGACGAATTGCATTGACCAGCGAAAAGGCCAGGCAGCCGAGCAGAACCCACGGGAGAATGTCGACAAGAAGAAGGCGCACCAGATCCGAGAAGCCGAACGGGCCGCCGGTTTGGACGACCTGTCCGTATCGGGTGAGCACCCAGTATTCGCCTGAGCCATGCCCTTTAAGTTGGAAATAGACTTTGCCGTCAGCGATGCGGGGATGTTTCACATCGGAGACGATCGCGGTTTTTGCGCCGAGGGATGTTTCAAGATAGGGACGAAGCCCGGCGACGGTGATGACACCGCCTGCTCGATTCCATGCAATCTTATCCATGTGGAGCGCGCAAGGACACATCACGTCGCCGAGATGAGGAAGGCCCAGCTTTCCCGGAATCATGACGACGGTATCATCGCCGGGCAGCGCCTCGTAATATCCCGCACCACCAGCCGGCTTTTCGTCTTCAGAATTCAGCAGCATGGTTTCGCCTGGCATGACAAAAAGATGAGCGACGATCTGGAAATCTTCGTTCCGAATATCCACGACCGGAAGGGGTGCAAAGGATCTGTTGGGGATGGAATCGAGGCGAAGAGCCCTGGCAGGCAGAACACAGGCGATGGCTAGCAGCAGGATCAGGGCGGATTTGGGCTTCATTGCCAACCGTTTTATCACATCCCGAAGTGGTACGGCAATTGGAGCCAGATCGGGAACGGCATTCTTTGCGCCGGTTTCTGAGAAACTGTAACCCGCACACACCGATTTTCGTCTATATTGAGTGGGGAAAAACTATGGAGATTCGCTATCGTTGTCCTTGCTGCGGATCGAAGACGCTGGAAGCGCCCGGGGCGCTGGCCCTGTGTCCGGTCTGCTGGTGGGAGGATGACGGGCAGGAGGACGTCGACGCCTCGGATGTGCGGCTGACGGTGAATGGCGCTCTCAGTTTGAATCAGGCACGCGCGTACTATACGGAGTATGGCGCGGCGCATCCCCGCTTTCTGCCTTATGTGCGTAAACCACAGGTAACAGAGCAGTAGTGCCTTTCGCGGTCCCCTTTGGCACTTAAATCTTCCCCTTTCGTTTGACCCTGCACGCAAACCCTCTTACCATGTAAAGAGGCGTGTCTTATGTCCGCGCGCTCCTGGTGTCGATCCGAATTTCTGACGGACGACTGCCACGGATGCAGTTTGCCGAAAGAATTGGCGATTCAAAGCCATAAGGGCATCGTTACTCCTCAGTCTGGCAGTTTGTTTAGCGCGCAAAGCGCATGGAAGGCAAAACGTTGAGTTCTCCCGATACAATCGACAGCACCCCCACAATCGAATCGGCCGAGGCGCCGCACGAAAGTCTCGAACACTCCCACGAAGGTCATGATCACGATCATGAAGGCCATGATCACAACCACACACACCTGCATGGACCGGTTCTGAACCCGGAGTGTACGCGCGAATTGGTGTTGGACGTATCTGCCGAAGAGGTCTCGAAGGCTTATCGGACGGTGACAGGCAACTATCAGAAATACGCCAAGATTCCCGGTTTTCGCGCCGGCAAGGTACCTGAGTCGGTCGTCCGCCGCCGCTTTGCCGACGGAATTCGCAAAGACGTGATTGACGGCCTGCTGCCCGAACGCTTCAACAAAGCGGTGGTCGAGTTGGGCGTGAGGCCTGTCGGCGAACCGAGGGTGCTTGAACTGACCATTGAAGACGGGGAGCCGCTGCACGTGAAGGCGGTCTTCGAGTTTATTCCCGAGTTCTCAATCGAGGGCTATCAGACGGTCACGGTGGAGAAGCCATCGGTTGAGATCACCGACGAGGAGTATCAGCGCGAGCTTGAGCAGCTGCGCGAATCGCGCTCGACCATCGAGCCTGTTGAAGAAGATCGCGCTTTGGTGGATGGCGACTGGGCGCAGATTTCTTATAAGGGGCAGATCGAGGGCGATGCCGAGGCTGCTCCGATTGCCGGGGAAGATACGCTGGTCGAAATCGGCGGCAAAGATACGGTCGCTGCTTTCTCAGCCGTTTTGCGCGGCGCCAAGCCCGACCAGGAGCTGAAGGCCGAGGTCATCTATCCGGACGATTTTGCCGAACCCAAGCTGGCCGGGAAGACCGTGGCCTATGAGGTTGAAGTCAAGGGCATCAAGAAGCGCATCGTCCCCGAACTTACGGACGATTTTGCGCGTGAGCTGGGCCACTATGAGAATCTTGCGGAACTGGAGTCGCGGGTACGCGATCATATGGCCAACCGCAAGCGCCGCAGCGTGGAAGGCGAGACCAAGGACCGGCTCTTTGCCGCGCTGACCGAGCGCTATGCATTTGCGGTTCCCGAGTCGCTGGTGCAGGAGCAGATTGACACGCGGCTCGATCGCGGGCTGCGCGCCCTGGCTGCTCAGGGCATGGACACCGAACAGATGCGCAAGCTGGACTTTGGCCGCCTGCGCGTCGCCCAGCGCGACGGCGCCATTGCCGAGGTGAAGACCAATCTTTTGCTGGATCGCATTGCCGCTGAGGAAAACATCAGCGTCAGCGATGAGGAATTGGACCGTGAACTGCAACTGGCAGCTTTGCAATCCCGGGAGCCGGTGGATGCCCTGCGGACGCGTTTGCTGGCGGACGGCGGGCTGGGTAGAATTCGCGAGCAACTGCGGCGCGAGAAGACTGCGGCTATACTGTATGAGCGGCTGCCTGCATAGGACGGAGATTCGTCTGGAGAAACGGCGGAATTCGCCGCGCGGCAAGGAAGAAAACGGGAGAAAAACTCCCCCAACCGAAGGCGAGAAGAAGGTTCAATGGCATTGGTTCCCATGGTTGTTGAGCAGACGAGCCGGGGCGAGCGCGCCTACGACATCTACTCCCGTCTGCTGCGCGACAACATCATCTTTCTGGGCACGCCCATCGACGACCAGGTAGCTAACCTGATTGTGGCGCAGATGCTCTTTCTTTCTGGTGAAGACCCGGAAAAGGATGTTCATCTCTACATCAACTCGCCGGGCGGTTCGATCACCGCGGGCTTGGCCATCTACGACACCATGCAGTTCATCAAGAACAAGGTGGAGACGATCTGCATTGGCCAGGCGGCTAGTATGGGTGCGTTTCTGCTGCTGGCCGGCACCAAGGGCAAGCGGTTTGCGCTGCCCAATTCGAGGATTCTGATTCATCAACCGTCGATGGGAGGATTGAGCGGACAGGCCACCGACATCGACATTCATGCTCGCGAGATTCTCCGCATTCGCGAGATCACGAACAACCTGATCGCCAAGCATACCGATCAGCCTTTGGACCGCATTGAACGCGACGTAGAGCGCGATTTCATCATGAACGCCCAACAAGCCAAGGAATACGGCATTGTCGACGAGATCATCGACCGGCCGAGGACGTAGTTTGTTCGCTGTAGTTCGTTCATCAGTGTTTGTGTAACTTGCAAGTAACTCGTCCAAAAGGGAGCAGTATGATGAAATCGCGCGTGGGACCCGAAGAAGCACTGCGCTGCTCGTTCTGTCACAAGTCACAGGATGCCGTGGCCAAGCTGATCTCTTCACCCAGCGACTACCCTCGCGCTTATATATGCGATGAGTGCGTGGCCGTTTGCAATTCGATTCTGGAGGACGACCGCGGCGGAGATGCCGCGCACGCGCCCAACGTTGCCGGACACCTGCCCAAGCCGCAGGAGGTCAAGAGCTTCCTTGACGATTTCGTGATCGGCCAGGACCAGACCAAGAAGAAGCTTGCCGTCGCCGTTTACAACCATTACAAGCGCATCCAGATGAATAAAATGCGCAACAACGAAGTGGAACTGACCAAGAGCAATATTTTGCTGATTGGCCCCACCGGCTCCGGCAAAACGCTGCTTGCGCACACGCTGGCCAAGATGCTCGATGTGCCGTTCGCGATTGTAGATGCGACGACACTCACCGAAGCCGGCTACGTGGGTGAGGATGTCGAGAACATCATCCTCAAGCTGCTGCAAGCCGCTGACGGCGACGTTACGCGGGCGCAACAGGGCATCATTTATATCGACGAGATCGACAAGATCGGCCGCAAGGACGAGAACCCCTCCATCACTCGCGACGTGAGCGGTGAAGGCGTGCAGCAGGCCTTGCTCAAGATTCTCGAAGGCACCGTAGCCAATGTGCCGCCGCAGGGCGGGCGCAAGCATCCTCACCAGGAATTCACCGCGGTCGATACCACCAACATCCTCTTTATTTGCGGAGGCGCGTTTGTGGGACTGGAGCGCGTGGTGGGCCGCCGTGTGGGCAAGAAGGCTCTGGGCTTCAAGACCATCGACGCGGCCGAGGGTGATGCAGCCACCAGTCGCGCGCATCGCGACACCGAGTTGCTACGCCGAACCGAACCTCAGGACCTGATCAAGTACGGGCTGATTCCCGAGTTTGTCGGGCGTCTGCCGGTGATGGGCGTCCTCGATGAGCTCGACGAAGCGGCGCTGATCGAGATTCTCTCTAAGCCCCGCAATGCTGTCCTCAAACAGTACCAGCGACTCTTTGAGTTTGAAAATGTCCGCTTGCACTTTACGGTGGAAGCCTGCGCCGCCGTTGCCCGCGAGGCATTGGCACGCAAGGTGGGCGCTCGCGGCCTGCGCATGATTCTCGAAGAACTGATGCTCGACCTGATGTATCACCTTCCCAACAACAAGAGAGTTCGCGACATCGAAATCACCAAAGAAATGGTGGAGCGCCGCGACTTGTCGCTCTGCTTGCTGGAAAAAGCGGGATAGCGATCAGCTTCTGTTGTAGACGGGAAAAACCCTCAGGCTGAACCTTAAGCCTGAGGGTTTTTTCATTTCAGCAGTTGGTGATCGTCCTACTTCACTCCGCCCGTTGGCGGAACCAATGCGCCCATCTTGTTGAAGAGCGTCATCATCTCCATGGGCAGCGGGAAGACGATGGTGGTGTTCTTCTCAACGCCAATTTCGGTCAGAGTCTGCAGGTAGCGCAGTTGCAGGGTCATGGGCTGCGTCGCGAGCAGCGCGGCTGCATCCACCAGCTTTTGCGCGGCGTTGAATTCACCTTCTGCATGAATGATCTTTGAACGGCGTTCGCGCTCGGCCTCGGCCTGTTTCGCCATGGCGCGCAGCATCGACTCCGGCAGATCCACCTGCTTCACTTCCACCGATGCGACCTTTACGCCAAAAGGCTCGGTGCGCTGATCGATGATGGTCTGAATCCGCAGGTTGAGCTTGTCGCGATGGCTGAGTAACTCGTCTAACTCCACCTCGCCTAAGACCGAGCGCAGCGTGGTCTGGGCGAATTGAGAAGTCTGATAAACGTAGTTGGCCACCTTGATGGCGGCGTCGTTGGGATTGACTACATAGAGCGTGACCACGGCGTTGACTTTGAGCGTGACGTTGTCGCGGGTAATCACGTCTTGCGCGGGAACTTCAAGCACATCCTGACGGAGCGAAATGCGAACCATTTGGTCAAAGGGCCGGAAGACCAGGATAATGCCGGGGCCTTTGGGCTCAGGCAGCGCGCGACCCAGACGGAAGATGACTCCGCGTTCGTACTCGCGGAGAATTTTGATCGAATTGAGCAGGTAAAGGACGACGATGGCGGCGAAAATCAGAATCGGTATAGTTGCATCAGGCATTGGAATTCCCTTCTTGACTTACGACCGAATTGTACTCCAGTTGAACAAGGCTTGTTGATGGTCGCAGTATCTCACCCCGGGGCAAACGCACGATAAAATTTTTCGCGGAAACGGCGAGGAACTCTTGCCAGAAGGTAGCCTCAACCGATTCGCAAGGCGGTCGGTTTGATCTATTTTCAGAGCCCGAATCGCACTGATAATCGGCCTTTTTGCGGCTTTTTCGGCCATTTCCGGGGCAATACCCCCTGTTTTTTGGAAAAAATCGCTCTTTTCCGGAAGGCTCTTTCTTGCATCCCGGTACTTTGTGTGCGTTTTCGCGCACATTGAAGATTTTTGCTGAAACTGCGTTTCACTCAAGAATGACGCGGGTATTCTTCACATTCCTGGCCTCATTTTCTTCTCCAGTCGCGCAATAATCTGCATGGTTTGAAAGTATTTTTCAGGGGTAGGGGGGGTGGGGGTGGGGTGCCTTTCAGTTGTCAGTTGACAGTTTTCAGTTGTCAGTAACGGCCCGCGCCTGTCGTCGTGGTTCATGCTTTGATTGTGCGCCGATGGAAGGTAATTTTCGGTAACCGGAATGAGGAAGATGCGTTTGCCCTGAGTATCCCACCCTAGCCGCAAAAAGCTGCAAGAAGCAGATTCTTCGGCTTCGCTCAGAATGACGTCGGCGAGGGTGGGGCACCCATTATTTCTGAATGACCGGTTCCACTTGCAAAAGATATTGCTCGCATCCAACGACGCGCAACGGCGTTCCAGCGGGAACGAATTCGCTGGCTACGGCGCGCCAGATTTCGCCTTCGACCAGCACGTGACCCTCGGGCATCAGGGGCTCCATGGCTTTGGCGATGCGGCCTATGAGGGCGTTGACTCCCAGGCTTGATTTCATTTGGCGCGCACGCATTGCCAGTCGAATAAGAACCGCGGTGATCGAACCGAATGCGGCGCTGACTGCAAAAGCTACCCAGGGGTTGACGGCCAACTCTGGGACCGGCGCGGCGATCAAAGTCAGCATCCCGAAGGCGAGGCAGACGATGCCTGCAATGGCCAGCACGCCGTGGCCGCCAAACTTGGCCTCGAGCAGCAGCAGAACCATCGCCGCCACCAGTAGCAGAACCGAAGTGAATCGAATCGGCAGCAGGTCGAGCGCGAAGATCGCCAAGAGCACCATCAGCGTGCCCAGTGCGCCGGGAACAATGGTGCCGGGAGTGTTGAATTCCAGATAGATGAGCAGCGCGCCGCCCACCAGAAACAGCAACGCAATGTTGGGATTGACCAGCCAGCCGAGCAGTTCTTCGCGCAGCGTGGGCTTAAGCACTTCAATCCGCGCGCCCGCCAGGTGAAGCGTAAGTTTGCTGCCGTCCATGCGTGTGATCTCGCGGCCATCGAGCGACCGCAGCAGATCCCAGTCGTTCGCGGCGGTCAGGTCAATCAGGTGCTGGTCCAGAGCCTCTTGCGCGGTGTAAGAGTGCGAGGAATGAACGGCTGCCTCGGCTGCTTCGGCGTTTCTGTTTCGCTTTGTCACGTAGGAGCGCAGAAAGGCTTCGGCGTCGTTCTCGATTTTTTGCATCATGGTCGCGTCGGGCTGCGGGCCCATTTCGATGACGGGGTGGGCTGCTCCGGCGTTAGTGCCGGGAGCCATGGCGGCGATGTCGGCTGACTCCAACAAGAAAAACCCCGCCGAGCCGGCACGCGCGCCTGCCGGAGCCACATAAACAATGATCGGAACTTTGGAGGAGAGAATGGCGCCGGCCATGGTGCGGGTCGAATCGAGCAGCCCACCCGGCGTGTCGAGCTCGACCAGCAGGGCGTGAGCGCCGTCGGAGTTGGCTTGCGTAATGGCCCGCTCCAACTCAGCCTGCGTGATCGGCTGGATGGTGTCATCAAGGACAAACTTGTCCACAAACGGCTGCTGGGGGAGCGGCTGCTGCGCGCGGACCAAAGTGGCGAGGACGAAGGTGGCAGCCAGAACAGTTGCGATCCTGTAAATGCGATGAATCATGGCATGGATCCTCAAGCGCTTGCTCAGATAATCACTTCAACTTGACCCAGAAACAACATTCCAAAAAATCGAAACCAATTCTCTTATTCTTGTTTCACAATAAACTCGTTCAGATGAATTGCAAACTCGTATGCCACGCCCCAATATCCACCTCTATCGTCTGAGTACTTAAATACAATTTGTGACGATCTGGAGTCAATTACAACCATCGATGCGTTAAAACCAGAAAACATCTCTCCCGCATCCTGAGTGATTGTAGTTTTGATAATGTAATCGGCTTCGTTCTTGTCGTCAACGATGATTACGGGAACCTCTTCCTCGCGCAGGGAGGCAGTCAATATCCGCTCAAAATCATTTTTCGGCTCAACAAAGACTCTGGCTCCAAACCCCATATGCGGAGTCTGGGCAAAACCGGCGATGGAAAACACGAGAATTGAAATTGCAATGAAGCGACTCATGCGAATTTCCTTTCCTCCATGGATGGTTGAACCCACACTACTTCTTCGGCGCTTGCTTGGCCTGGACCTGCTGCCACAAGGCCTGGGCCGCTTTGCTTTTTGGATCGATCTTCAATGCCTCGCCGGTTTCGTATGTAACCTGATCCATGTGTCCAGCCGCGAAGTCGAGCCGCCCCAATACCAAATACGCATCGACTGACGGCAGCAGTTCCAGAGACGCAACCGCCTCTTTGCGAGCAGCCTTGTCGTCGCCCGTGCGCTCGCGAATCTCGGCCAACCCGGCGTGAACCGCTGCGACATTGCCATCGGCTGCCATGGCGTCCTGGTAGAGCCGTTCTGCCTCCAGCAGCAATCCGCGCTGGAAATAATCATGAGCCTGCGCGGCGAGCTTTTGCGCGCGCTCCTGCGGCCCCAAAGCTTGCAGGCGGGCGGCGTCCACCTGCTCCAGCATGAGGGCGGCCTGGTGGAATGCGACTGCGTCAAAGCTGCGCTGGATGCGCTCCAACGGATCGGCCTTGGCCTTGGCAGGTTCCTCCGGCTTGCCCAGATTGTCAGGCTCGCCCGCGGCCATCGCCGGCCGCACTTGAGGCGCCTTGGCTTGCGCGGGTTTGGTCCATTCTTTTTGTACCTCGAGGGCCTCGACGTCGTTGGGGCGCAACCGCAGGCACTGGGCCAGCTCAGTCAAGGCCTCGGCATCGAAGCCGCCATGGCGCTTCAGGCTGACAGCCAGGTTGAAATGGTAGTCGGCCTCGTTGGGGTCGGCCTCCACCGCCGCGCGAAAGAGCGCGCTTCCGTCGTGGCCTTGACGGTTCACGGCAACTCCCTGGTTGTTCAGAACGGCGGCCAGCGGCAGTACGCGTGAAACACCGGTAAAGGCCTCCTCGGCGTGGGGGTAGTCGCCGGAAAACAGCAGCGAGAGGCCGCGGAAAAAGCCTGCCTCGAGCCCGTCGGCATTGTTGGCTCCGACTTTGGCGAAGGCTGCCGCGGCTAGCTCGTACTGCTGGCCCGCGTACTCTTCGCGGCCCAGCGCCATCCAGGCGGGCGAGAACTCCGGGCTAAGCAGAACCGATTGGTTCAAGTGGCGCAGGCGCTCCGTCTGATCTGGCTCGGTGATGCCGCGAATGTATTGCTCGAAGGCAGCCAGGCGCACACTGGAATCAGCCGCCACAAAGGTTTCTTCAGAAACTTTGAAATTCGGGTCAAGCTGCCGGGTGAGCTTCCAGGCCAGCGAATCGAAGACCGAGATCATGTTGCTCATTTCGCCGCGCGCGGTGACCGGTTCGCCCATGCGCAGGTGAGGCACATCGAGCAACCGCGCCTCAGCCACGATGCCGCTGCCATCGGTCAGATAACTGCCCACGATAATCGAATCGGCGTCCAGCGTCTCGGCCAGCTTGAGTGAACTGGCCCGCGAGGGGTGAAAGCCCTGCGGCAGCCCCAGGTGATCCAGGGCGTACATGCGGTCCGCGCGGCTCATCGGGGCAAAGCCAGCGGAGGCGAAACGGCTACTTAGAATCTCCGCGGACGCCTCGCGAACCCACTCCAGACTGGGCTGCGCGCTGCGGTTTTCAAAGGGCAAGACCAGCAAGATGCGGCTGCGCGCGCCAGCGGCAGGACCAGTTTCGGCAGGCGTCTGAGCGAAGCTAGAAATCGCGAAGGAAAGGTTCAATGCAAGAGCCACTCCCAAGGAAGCGGCAAGTAGGCCTATGCGGCTTGAGCGAGATGAAAGGAAGTTATCCACAACAGGCTGATTATAGGCGTTGCGGGTGGTGGAAGGGGTGGGCGGGTTGGGGAGGGACTGGGGCGCAGAAAGAATGAGAGGTTTCTCATTCCGGCCAAGATTCTCCGCTCAAACCTTTCATTATTGGGACAAACTCATTAGGTATCATTGAAGAATTAGACAAAAGTAATCTTTAGTCCCCTTGACTCTTGACGATTTCTTAAGTTGGCGGAACAAATATAGTCGCCTCTCTGAGTGGCCTTGGCAAACGCCGTCTTCCTTGCTCGACGCAGAATGTTGGCCCGGCTTTGAGGAGAGAGAAGAAGTTGCACTCGCCGAAGGGGATATGACATGCGAAGCTCGAATTCGCACAGACAATTGTTCGTAATGATTTCAGCAGCCTTGGCGTTGGTTCTGGGGGTGCGCGGAGAAGCGTTCGCAGCCACCGGCTTGATGGGGAATTCGTCGACATCGATAGGCTCTATCGTGATCGTCCGCCAGCAGCCGACGATCGCCAGCCTGACTCCGGATTCTGCGGTCGCCGGATCACGCACCTTCACGATGACCGTCGGCGGTTCCAATTTCAATTCGACGTCGATTTTAAGGTGGGGCGCAGTTGCGTTGGCCACGACCTACGTCAGCGCGACCAAGTTGACGGCAGCCGTTCCGGCCAGTCTGGTTGCCGCCGCGGGCACGGCCAGCATCACCGTCAGTTCCAGCATCGGGAGTTCGTCCAATGTCGCCTTCACCATCTATCCGCCTCTGCCGGCCATTACCGGTTTGAGTCCGACACTGGCGATTGCGGGCAAGGCCTTCACGCTGATCATCAACGGCGTCAACTTTACGACGAACTCGACTTCGAAGCTTGGCTCGACAGTGCTGGTCACCAACTACAAAAGCCCTACGCAGTTGACGGCGGTTGTCCCAGCCGGCCTGGTATCAACGGCGGGCACCGCGAGCGTAACCGTGAGCACGGTGAGCGGAACCTCGCCTGTCGTCGCGCTCACCGTCAATCCGCCCGCGCCGACTATCACCACACTGAGTCCGGTTTCGGCGGTTCAAGGCGGCGCTTCCTTTACGCTGACTATCAACGGAACCAACTTCACCTCTGCCGCGACTTCGAGCTGGGGCGTCACGCCGCTGACGACAACGTATGTCAGCGCAACCAAATTGACGGCTGTCATTCCCGCCAGCCTCATTGCCGCTGCTGGAAGTGCGAGCGTCACGGTCAGCACGGTCAGCGGCGCATCATCCGGCGCATCCTTCGCAATCAACCTGCCCTTGCCCACGGTCACTAACCTGAGCCCAAACTCGGCGATGCAAGGCGGCGCTGCTTTCACCATCACGATCACTGGGTCCAATTTTCAGCCTGGCGCATCAGCAACCGTGGGGAAGTGGAACTATACGCCCCTGGCGACAACGTATGTGAGTTCCACCCAACTCACGGTTGCCGTACCGGCCAGCCTGCTGGTTTATGTCAGCGCGGTCAACGTGGCAATCGTCACAGCCGGCGGAACCTCCTCCAGCCTCCCGTTCACGATTAAGCCGGCGCTGGTTGTGCTCTCCACGATGTCTCCGGGTTCTGTCACCGCCGGCTTTGGCAACATGGCGTTGTTTGTATACGGCACACATTTAACCTCGACTGCAGTCGTCAATTGGCAAGGCATGCCGATGGTCACGACGATGGCGAGCGGGGGCGCGATGGAGGCAACAGTCCCTGCCAGCTTGCTTTCGACCGTCGGGACCGCGAGCGTGACGGTGACCACAGTGGCGGGAACCTCGGCCCCGCTCACGTTTGTCATCGCCAAGCCGGTACCTTCGATCACGAGTATCAGCCCAACATCGGTCACGGTGGGCGGCGCTCAATTCACATTGACCGTTAATGGCGCCAACTTCCTGCCCAATTCGCTTTCCCTTGTCCGACTGGGATCGGCGTGGCTGAGTTCAAGCTATGTCAGCTCAACGAAGATGACGGCCACGGTTCCGGCAAGCATGTTGGCCATCGCGGGCACGGCCGAAATCACTGTGATCGGCACCGGAGGAACTACCTCGGTAGCAATCCCATTGCTCATCAATCCGGCGCCTGCATCCATCACCAGCTTGAGTCCTGCAGCATTGATTGCCGGCAGTGCCGGGTTCATGATGACCATCACCGGCAAGGCCTTCACTCCAGACGCGAGTTGTATGTGGGGAACGACTGCTCTGGGCACCATCTACAACGGCCCAACGCAACTGACGATCGCAGTTCCCGCCAATCTCGTCGAATTCTCGGGCACGGCAAGCGTCACGGTGGTCACCAAGTTAGGCGCGTCGGCTCCGGCGACCTTTACCATCAACCCGGCGCCGCCCAGAATCACCGGCCTGGTCCCGGGTTTGGCCACGGCGGGAGACGCTGCGTTGACCATGACCATCAGCGGTGTCTCCTTCACTCCCGCCATGACCGCGAAATGGGGATCGAGCGCGTTGGCGATCACTTATGTCAGCTCCACACAAGCGACGGCTGCAGTTCCCACCAGTCTCATCGCCACAGCGGGCACGGCCAGCATCCTGGTGACGACCACGACAGGCACTTCTGCGCCTGCTACTTTCACCATCTATCCGACGCCCAAAATCACCACCACTACGTTGCCCTCTGGAACTGTCGGGACTGGTTACTCGGGTCCGATCCATGTCACGGGCGGCGTACCCGGATACGTCTGGACAATTACGGGATTGCCGGGCAGCTTCGCCTATCCCACCACGTTTGACAACACGCTCACCATTACCGGAATGCCCACCTCAGCCGGCGCCGTCAACTTCCAGGTCACGGTGCGAGACACGGTCGGCAATACCGTCGGTCCAATTCCGTATACCGTCAACATCGCCGCGGCCGGCAACGGCGCTGAAAACAGCAGCCTCAACGGCAGTTACGCCTGCCTGCTGCAGGGCTCGAACGACACGGATGGCTCGCGATGGGCCTCGGTGATGAGCTTGCAGGCAGACGGTCAGGGACACTTCAGCAATGGCATCTTCGACACCAATAGTTATGACATCGGTTCAGGCTCCGGAGTCGTGACCGGAAGCTATAACATCGGCTCCGACTTCAACGGCCTGGCGTCCATTCACACGGTGCTGACCAATGGCGTCGCGGGAATCCAAACCACGCAGTGGGGGATTGCGCTGACCAGCGCGGCTCAACCCGCAACGCAGTTTCGCATGGTCGAGGCCGACGACCTGGGCACATTGCCTTCATTGCAGCAGGGCACAGCCAACTGCTATCTGGCCACACCGGGCGCCTTTGTCCCCAGCACGATCAGCGGTAACAGTTTTGCCTTTGGCATCGACGGCGAGAACAATAGCAGTATCCTCAAGGCCACGGTGGGCCGCTTCAGCGCCTCCGGCGGAGTGATATCCGACGGCGTGATCGATAGCGCTCTGGGTGGCAGTGGAACGGTTCAAACCACGGCTTTCACCGGAAGCTACACGTCACCCGATGCGGCGACGGGCCGCTTTACCATCGGGCTCAAAGGCAGCAGCAACCCCGCAGGCTACACCGTTTACATCATCGACGCCAGCCGCATGTTCATCCTGGATAACACCAACGATTCGGGCGAAGAGGCGGGCAACATGCGCCTGCAGCAGCCGGGCTCGACCACCACCGCTAGCCTTGATGGCAGCTTCGTTCTCTATTTGCGAGGAGCAGAATTCAACTCCACCGGCAAAACGCTGTCCGGCTTTTACTCCGGCCTTTATCAGGGCGGCGGTGACGGCCTCGGCAATATGACGGTGAATCAGAGTTACACGAACGACGATGCTGTTTACGCGGCCGGGAAATCGATCGGCGGTTCAACGGCATTTGCCTTCGATCCCGCCAATCCCGGTCGTGCCAGTTTCACATCGGCCAGCGGCACAACGTTTTTGTATATGTTCAACACCACCAGCGGCTTTGAGATGAGCGTGATGGACAACGGTTCCTTCGATTCGGGATGGCTGGAACCGCAGACGATTGCGCAGGGGCAGACCAGCTTCACCAGCGCAACCCTGGCCGGCAATTATCTTTTCGGAGCATTGCCGCTGTTGAATGTTATGCCCACCGCAATCGTGGGCGAATATGGCCTGACCGCCAATGGCTCGATCTCTGGCGCCATCACAACCGCAAGTAGCGGATCATTGTCGTGGGATCAACCGATGAGTACGACGTATGCCTGGGACGCAAGCGCTCCCGGCACAGGCTCGTTCCTCATCAGTAACGGCGCACAAAGAGGAGCAAGCTGCATAGTCATCAACACGACGAAGTTTGTCTGTACATCGCAGAGCGATCCATCGCCGAGCATCCAGATCATGCAGCAATAAGCAGAGTGGACGTCCCCAGCGGCAGGTCTTCGCCGTTGGGGACGAGGGATAGAACCGATTCGCAGCTGGCGCTTACTTCTTCTTCCCCGGCAGCATGGTCTTGAGTTTATCCATGAGCCCGGGCTTGGCGGCCGGAGTTGCCGTGGCTGGAGGCTTTACCTCTGGAGATGGAGCAGGCGCGGCGGCAGGCTGGGCCGCGATCGGAGGCTTGGTTCCGCTCGAGGATGGAGCAGCCGCGTTGGGTCCGATCGGCAACGGCGTCGTGCCATTCACAACACTGGCTGCTGAAAGTGTCGGCACCGATTCGCTGTCATTCTTGACCAGAATCGAAATCCGCCGGTTCGAGGGATCGGTGGGATTGCTTTTTACGCGCAGCATCTGGTCGGCATAGCCGCGTACCTGAGTGACCTGATCGGTGCGCACGCCGTCCTGCTGCAACAAGCGCCGCGCGGAGTTGGCGCGATCGGCGGACAGATCCCAGTTGCTGTAGCCCGAGTCGCTCGAGTAGGGCGTCGCATCGGTGTGTCCTTCGATCAGCAACGAATTAGGCAGCGTCTTCAGCTCTTTACCAAGCAGCGCCAGAAGCTCCTGTCCGCTCTCGCTTAGCTTCGCGCTGCCAATCTCATAGAACGTTCCGTCCTTGCCCTCAATCAGCTCGATGCGCAAACCTTCGGGCGTGATCGTAATTTCGATTTGCTTGGAAAGCTTTTCGAGCTCTTTTCTCGCCTTGATTTCCTGTTCGAGCTTGTCTTTCAGCTTTTCCAGTTGATCGTCGCTGATCTTGGCCATGATGACCTGGCCTGTGCCCGTCAGGGTTGTGCCCAGCAGAGCGCCAGTACCTTTTGGATCGTTGAAGTACCCTGACACCGCCTTTTTCACTTTGTCGCTTGAACCCATCAGCCACAGCACAATGAATAGCGCCATCATGGCGGTTACAAAGTCGGCATAGGCAACCTTCCACGCACCGCCGTGATGGCCGCCGTGGCCGCCGCCTCTTTTAATAATGATGATTGGTCTACTTTTGTCAGCCGCCATAATGCCACACTCTTTCTGGATACGCCTCGCAAGGTTTAGGCCGCGGCTGCATCAGCGCCGCCCGCCTGGTTCTTGCAGTTCTTTTCCATCTCGTCGAAGCTGGGCCGCACATGCGCGGGAATTGCGCGCCGCCCCATTTCGATGGCGATCATGGGCGCCGAGCCTTTCAGAAATGACAGGATCAGAACGCGAAGCACATGCAGGTATTCATTGTGCGAATCGGCTGTTTTGGACATGTTCGAACTCAAGGGGCCGACCAATCCATAGCACGCCAGAATGCCCAGGAAGGTGCCAACCAGCGCCGCGGCCACATGCGCGCCGATCTCTTCTGGCGGTCCGCCCAGCGATCCCATGGTGATCACAACTCCTAACACCGCCGCCACAATTCCCAGACCCGGCAGCGCATCGGCCACGGTGTTGAGGGATGAAATGGGAAGCGTCGCCTCGTGGTGATGCACCTCCATGTCGAGTTCCATCATCTGATCCATGTCGAATGGATCGACGCCGCCGGTGATGGCCATGCGCAGCGTGTCGCAGACAAAATCGCGGGCATGATGATCGCCGATAAACTCAGGAAAATTTTTGAAGATAGAACTTTCCTTGGGTTTCTCGACATCCATTTCCACGCTGAGCAGTCCTTCTTTGCGCACCTTGTTGAGAAACTGGTACATCATCTTGAGCGTGCTCAAGTAGCGCGCCTTGTCGAAGGGGGAGCCTTTCATGATTCCGAGCAGATTGGCGACGATCGACTTGATGATATGAATCGGATTCGCCACCAGCAGTGTGCCGATAGCCGCGCCGCCCAGAATCAACAACTCCGCCGGCTGAATGAGAACGGCGATGTGTCCTTTCTCCATCAAAAAGCCGCCGATAACCGCTCCAAAGACCACGACAATACCTATGATGGCGAACATGCTTGCCCCCCTGGAGCGGTCGTGATTTGATTTCCGCCCGCTTGAATGCTGGAAAACATTGCGGCTTTGGCCCTATCCAGCAGATCGGCCAAACTTCCATCGCGGTCGGCTTGTGCCGCCCCAATACTCACGGTCAGCGATACCCGGTCGCCCCACCAGCGAAAGTCCGCCGTTCGGGCCAAATCAGCCAGCATTCGAGCGTGGGTCGCCAGCATCTCTTGTGTGCGCTCGTGCGATAGAACCAGATATTCATCGTCGCCCCAGCGCCCCATTTCTTCGGCGGGACGCAATCCATTGGCCAACGCTCTCTCGACTTTTTCAAGCATGGTGTCGCAAGCGCCAACGCCATGCGTTTTGCGCAGATCGTGCGCCTGATCGACGGTGATCCAAAGAACGCCAAATTTCTCGCCGCCCTGCAGGAAGTCTTCGAAGACCGCACCCAGCCGGTCTTCAAACTCCATCTGATTTTCTTCCACTTCAGAATTTTCACTGCATGCGCCATGCGGCAGTGCATCCTGGCTCTCGGTGGGATGAAAGACTACCGCGGCGCCGATGCGCCCGCCCATTCCGTCGCGCAGCACCATTGATCGCGCGATGGCGGGAATTCGTTGGCCCTGACTGTGCTGGAAGCGCACCAGCCTGCCGCGGCAGGGCCCCGTTCCGGCGATGGACTCCGGTCTCCCAAAGCCCGCGCAGGCGAGCAGAAGCGGCTCCAGTGGCTCAGGAACCTGGCGCGACAATAGATCAGCGCCTCGATACCCGGTAATGGCCTCAGCGGCACGGTTCCAGAACACGATATCGGCCTCGGCACTCAGCAGCGCCATGCCCTCTGGAAGACTGTCGAGGGCGGCTTCCAGGAGTTCTGTTCGGTCAGCCATTCGTGCCTCTCCACCTTCTACATCGGCATGGCGAGGACCAACTTCATTATGGTGCGCTGTGGAGAAAAGCCTTTGAATTTATTAAGGAAAGGGGATAGGGATCTGTGGCTGGAAGATGATGAAAACAGGTCTCTTTGAGCGATTACCCAATCCACGAATCTTTTCGGTAAACATTTTCCCATTCTCGCCCCAAGATTTTTCGTGACCAGCGGCATCAACAGGCTGTAATCTCGTGCTAGGAAAATTACTAAAGGTAGCCAGGGTTTATCCCGGCAGCGGTCACCAAAGGAATAGGCGCGGTTCTTTTTGTTGCAGATTGACGCAGTTGAAGGGTTCTGCGGGAATCTGCCGATAGGGTGCAAAGAGAAGAAGCCGTTGCCTGAGTCTGTTCCGCAGTTTCCGGCGCAACCTGAGAGTGCGGGCGAGACAGGCTTCAAATTGGCTTTTGCGATTGATGCAGTGAGGCACACATGAACAAGATCATACTGGCCGATTCGCAGGCGATTTTCAGGGCAGGCACAGCCAAGGTTTTGGCGATGGACGAGGATGTGCGCATTATTGCTCAATGCACTGACCTTGACCGAATGCATCATGCCGTTACAACCTTTCCCGGATCCATCGTCATTTTTGCCGCCTCGCTGAGGCCGGATTTCAGCCGCCTGCATTCCATCCTGGAGACCGTGGGAAGCCGCGGCATCGTGATTGCCGAAAACAACGAAACGGCGGGCATGTATCTTCAACAGGGATTTCGCGGCGTGGTCTTTCGCAACGTGACCGGCCCGGCTCTTGCCGAATGTGTGCGCGCAGTTGCCTCCGGTGAAACCTGGATGCCGCCGCAACTGATGATCGCTGATTCACCCGAGGAAGATATGGTGGGCACGCGTGTGCGCGACCGGCTCACTCCCAAAGAGATGCGCATCGTCGCGCTCATTGTGCAGGGATGCAAAAATCGCGAGATCGCCACGCGCCTCAAGACCACCGAGCAAGTCATCAAGAACTACCTGCGCTCTGTCTACGACAAGACAGGCGTCAGCGACCGGCTTGAATTGGCGCTCTTCACCATTCACCATCGCGTGCTGGCCCAGGCAGCGGCCGAGGTGGGCAGCAAACTTGAGGCGGAGGAGGCTGCCGCGCCTCACTCACTGGTCTAGCGGCGTCAGCCACAGCGATAGCCAACTCGCCAACGTAGCGTTTCGCGCGCAGCCGCGCCAACTTGTTGCCTCGACCGATCTCGCGTAAACCCTTCTGTCGCATCATCTTCAACGCTCATCTCACTAGCTGGGATGCTGTCTCCTGCATTAGGGCGCATACTAGTATTAGGCCGGTTTTTTGGAGGAAGCCCCCCCTTGGGTATCCTCAGCATCGACGCGGCCCTTACACTTGAAGAGGAATTCGTTTTGGGCCGTGCTTTGAGCGACCCAATGGACCAAGGCAGCGAACCGCGTCGCGGATTCGACGGGAGGGTACTCTCTCCGAGCCGGATGCTCACAGGACGCCAAAACAAAACAGAGGAGATTCATGACGGTTGCCGCTCGCTTCCCCGGAATTCGGGTTACTGCAAATGGAAATCAGCTTGTCTCGTATCACACCGAGACGCGCATCGCCGACGCTGGCGTCTTCTATCCGATTACGCCTTCCACAGAGGGCGGCGAACTCTTCCAGCAGGCCTACGCCGAAGGCCATTTGAACGTCTTCGGGCATAACACCATTGCCATTGAGACCGAGGGCGAGCACGCGGCCCAGGGCGGAGCAATTGCACATTCCGTGTGCGGCAAGCGAGTGGTCAACTTCACATCCGGCCAGGGAGTCGTTTACGGCGTTGAGCAGTATTATCACGCGCCCGGAAAAGGCTCGACCATGGTTCTCGAAGTCGGCGCACGCGCCCTCACCAAGCACGCCCTCAACGTCCATTGCGGTCACGACGACATCTATGGCGCGCTCGATACCGGCTGGATCATGCTCTTTGGCAAGGACGCGCAACAGGCCGCCGATCAGGCCCTGATTCTGCGCCGCGTCACTGAACTCTCGCTCACGCCGGGCATGAACATCATGGACGGCTTCCTCACCTCGCACCTCGAGCGCACATTTTACAAGCACGAGTCCGGCCTGATTCGCGAATACCTCGGTTCGCCTGCCGACATCATCGACTGCCCCACCGAGGCGCAGCGCGTTCTCTTTGGACCCACTCGCCGCCGCGTTCCCAAGATGATGGACCTCACCAATCCCGTTCTGCTTGGCCCGGTGCAAAATCAGGAACACTACATGAACGGCGTGGTGGCGCGCCGCAACAATTTTGCCGAGCCAATTCTGGATTTTCTTGAGGCAGCTTACAAGGATTTTGCCGAACTCACCGGCCGCAACTACGGCCTCATCAGCAAATACAAAACCGACGACGCTGAGACTGTCTTTGTCTCGCTGGGCTCAGCCGCTGAAAACATCGAGGCCGCGGTCGACTACCTCCGTCAGACCCGCAACGCCAGCGTCGGCTCCATCCACGTCAATGTGATTCGCCCCTTCCCTGAAGCCGCAATCATTGCCGCGCTCAAGGGCAAAAAGAACGTCATCATCCTCGAGCGCACCGACGAACCCCTCGCTGGCGACAACCCGCTCGGCCGCGACATTCGCACCGCATTCTCCAAAGCTGTGCAAGCCACCGCCGGTTTGCCTGCAGTTTCGCTTGCCGAAGTTCCAAGGTTTTTCGGCGGCACCTACGGCCTGGGCTCGCGCGACTTCCGCCCTGAGCACATCATCGGCGCATTCGAATTCGCCACCGCCAACCGCGCCCGCAAGGACGGCAAGCGCGCCTCTGACGGTGAATCGTTTATCGTTCTCGGCATCGATCATCCCTATGCGGTTGTTGCCGATGAAACGCCGTCCCTGCTTCCTGAAGGCGCGGTCGCTGTCCGCTTCCACTCCATCGGTGGATGGGGCGCCATCACCACCGGCAAAAATCTCGGCGCAATTCTCGGCGATCTCAACGATCTGCTTTTTGCCCGCGACGGAATTACAGACGACCTCGGCAACCCCAAGGAATTCATTCATGTCAGCGCCAATCCCAAGTACGGTTCAGAGAAAAAAGGCGCGCCGACTTCGTATTTTATGGTCGCTGCCAAAGACCGCATCCGCGTCAACTGCGATCTGCGCCATGTCACCGTCGTTCTCTGTTGCGACCCCAAGGCATTCACGCACACCAACCCGCTCGACGGCATGGCCGAAGGCGGCTCGCTGGTTTGGGAGTCCGATCAGGAAGGCGAAAAAGCCTGGGAGCAGTTGCCCCTTTCGGCGCGCAAACAAATCATCGACAAGAACATTCGCGTCTTTACGCTGCCCGGTTTTGAAATTGCCAAAAAAGCCACCGACCGCGCAGATCTGCAATTGCGTATGCAGGGCAACGCCTTCCTCGGTGCGTTCTTTGCTGTCAGCAGCCTGCTCAAAGAGTTTGGCATCACGCAGGAGCAGTATCGCGAAGTCGTCCACAAGCAATACGTGAAGAAGTTCGGCAAGCTCGGCGACGCCGTCGTTCAATCCAATATGGAAGTCATGATGCAGGGCTTCGATCAGGTCAAGGAGATCAAGATCGGCGCGCTCACCGCAGCCGATCATTCGTCCCTGCGCGGCGCGGCGCTCATGCCCATTCTTGAGCTGGTCACAGCAGGTGGGGGATGCGGCTCAGGCTGCCGTTCCAATCCGCTGCCCGCAGGTCAGGCAGAGCGCACGCCGATCGCGAGCGTCGCCAACTTCGACGCTCAGTTCCGCGCACACTATGGCTATAACCAGCCCGCTACGCCGCTCTCCGCCATGGGCATGATCGCCGCCGCCACCGGAGACACCGCCTCCAAGTACGTTGCTCGCCGCGAAACCCCGCTCTTCATCGCCGAGAACTGCACGCAATGCATGGAGTGCATCTCCGTCTGCCCTGACACTGCCCTACCCAACACCGCGCAAGATCTCTCCACGCTGCTGCGCACGGCCATTTCCTACTACGTAGCCAACCCCGCCGACCGCGTCAAGCTACTCACAGCGCTGCCGGAGATTGAGCGTCAGACTCGCCAGCGCATGGTCGCCGAAGGCAAGGCCGGCACTCCGCTGTCCACCATCCTTCGCGAAGTCACTGACACGGTCGACGGTTTCTCTTCGACGGCCAAGCAACAGTTCTTCGACATCATCGCCAAAGTTCCCATGGCCTATCAGAAGGTCAACGCCATCTTCTCTTCGCCAGAGCGCAAAGCTCCCGGCTCGGGTGGCATCTTCTCGATTTTTGTCAGCGATCTTTGCAAAGGATGCGCCGCCTGCGTTACTGCCTGCGGCGATCACAACGCGCTCAAAATGGTCGCGGAGACCGAGGGAGTCAATGCCGAACATACCTCCGGCACAAACTTCCTCGATCTGCTGCCTGACACGTCGCAAAAATATCTCGGCCTTTACAACGCCGCCAATCCCGCCGACTCGAAGACTGCCACGCTGCGCAACATGCTCATGGTTCGCTCCACGTATGACGCGCTGGTTTCAGGCGACGGAGCTTGCGCCGGTTGCGGCGAAAAAAGTGTTCTGCGTTCCATCGCGGCCGTCACTGAGGCTTACATGCGCCCCGTCTACCACGCCAAGAGCGACCGATTCCTGGCCAAGGCAGGCGATCTCGAAAAGCGCGGCGTCGCTCGTCTCGCCGTCCTCAAAGCGCGCAACCGCGCTGAGTACGACCTGCTTCGTCAGGCCATCGCTCACCTGGTTCTCGGTCTGGGCGGCGAAGATGAATCGGACACGCGTGCGCGCATTGCTGCTTACGAAGAAAAGAACGGACCCATCAGCGATGCCGAGTTGGTCGAAGCCATTGCCGCTGTGCTGCTCACTGAAGCCTTCAACCACAAAACTCTGCAAGCCGTTGATGGGCGCCTCGCCAACGGCATGAGCGTCATGGCCATGGCCGCGCACACCGGCTGCAACACGGTCTATGGCTCAACCGCGCCCAACAATCCTCACCCCTATCCCTGGATGAACTCGCTCTTCCAAGACGGCGTTACCGTTGGCTGGCTCATGGGCGAGAGCTTCATCGTCGATCACGCTCGCCGCTCCGTCATCCCCGAGCGCCTCGCCGACATCCTGCTCACGCGCGACGAAAATGTCATTGACGCGCAAGAGTATTACAACCTCAGCCACTTCACTGACGCGCTGATGACCGATCAGGAAATTGTCGAACTGCCCAAGGTCTGGGCCGTCGGCGGCGATGGCGGCATGGGCGACATCGGCTATCAGAATATGTCGAAAGTCATTCTGCAAAATCGCCCCAACGTCAAGGTGCTGATGCTCGACACGCAGGTCTACTCCAACACCGGCGGGCAGAACTCTGACTCCACACCTATGCTCGGCGGCAACGACATGAACGTATTCGGCGCGGCCACGCAGGGCAAAAACACTGAGAAGAAAACGGTCGCTGAGACCTTCCTGGCCGGTCACGGATCGCCGTTCGTAGCGCAGGTTTCCATGGCCAACGCGCCCAAGCTCTACCGCGCCATTCTCGACGGCCTTGAGTATCGCGGCACTCTGTTTATTCAGGCCTTCACCACCTGCCAGCCCGAGCATGGAGTGGCCGACGACATGGCGCTTTTCCAGGCGCAGCGTGTGCGCGATTCGCGTGGCGTTCCCGAGTTCGTCTTCAACCCGCGCCTCGGCGAAACCTATCAGGAAGCCCTCGATGTAAAGGGCAACCCGTCCATCGATCTCGACTGGTACGAGACCAAAGACAAGGTCACCGGAGAAACTCGCCGCTACACCGTGGCTCACTGGTGCACCACCGAAGCCCGCTTCCGCAACCATCTCAAAAAGATCAAGCCGGAAGCGGCAGCCAAGCTCATTCCGCTCGATAACATGCTGATCCGCATCACTCAGCAGGATGTTATCTACCGCCGCTATCTCGATCCGGCACACCGCGCATTCATTCCCGACTTCGGCGTCTACATCACCCAGGAAGATGCCGGCAAGACTATCTACTACGCGCTCAGTCGTCAGTTAGTCATGTTCTGCGTTGAGCGCCGCAAGTCGTGGCGCATGCTGCAATCGAAGGCGGGTATCGTCAACAAGGAGTACGCAGCCCAGCGCGAGTTACTAGCCGAAGTAGACAGCGGCAAGTTACCGCTAGCTGAGTTCCTGACCCATGGCGACGAGTTACTCAAAGAGCGCCTGGGCACTGCGACCTTGGTCAAGGCATAACCAAACTCAATTCCATGCGGTGAGAATCTACTGCAATTGCAGTAGATTCTCACCGTCAATCAGGTTGTTGATTTATCGCGCTCCTAGAGACCGCTACACGAATCACATGGAACCGACCAACATGGCAGTGGCATAATATCTAATATTGACACGAGGCTGCCGGATGTCGGTGCGGGCAGGCTCAATTGAGCATCATCCGTAATTTGAAAGATGAGTTGACCCACACTGGGAGGGACAGATTGTCTGCGATTGCACACAAGAAGACCTCCGTTCCCATGGGTGAACTCGCGGCAGATTGCTCGCCGGAGATGCTAATCGCGCTGAAATGGTTTGCCGTTTATACTTTGCCCCGTCACGAGAAGCGCGTTGGTCAATACCTGAGTCAGAGAGAAATTGAATTCTATCTTCCCCTTTACAGCGTGCGGCGCAAATGGAGCGATGGCTCGACGGTCACGCTGGATTTGCCGCTCTTTCCCGGCTATCTGTTTGTTCATATCGACCGCAAAGAGCGCGTGCGCGTGCTGGAAGTGCCAGGGGTGCTGACCTTTGTGGGTGGCACGGGGCGCAAGCCGGCTTCGTTGCCCGAGGCGGAGATCGACGCGTTACGCACTGGACTGTCGCTTCGCCGTGCCGAACCGCATCCCTTGATGACTGTCGGACAGCGGGCCCGAATTCTGTCTGGAGCGCTGGCCGGGATGGAGGGCATCGTGGTGAGGCAGAAAAACAGCCTGCGCGTTGTGCTGACGATGGACCTCATCCAGCAAAGCGTGGCCGTGGAAGTGAATGGAACGGAGCTGGAAATCTTGGATTCCGCAGCACCCGGCAGCGCCAGTGGCAGCGCGACCTGGCCTGGACTTCGTACCGCTCAGGCATCTCATGGCAGCAACCGAAGGCCTGTTTCGCCGTAGGCATGCTCATAATTGAAACCTGCGGGCCGATGACGCACTACGCGCGTTTGCGTTTTTCGATGGGCTCAAGACTGAGGGTTGGACGGCCAGTTAGAGACGCTACGGAACTGCCTTCCCGTTCAAGTCGATCATGCAAAAGTTTTGGACTGGAAAGGAACTTCACTTTCCCTGCGCCCATCTTGTATGCTTTGCGTCCAAGGGGTGAAAGGAACCCATTTATGCACTTCAAGCAAGCAATTGCGGCCGTCGCTCTCGTCGTGGGTTGCGCCACATCCGGCGCGCAGCAAACAAGTCAGGTTCAACTCAAGATTGAGCCGTCAAATCGCACACTCACCGTCAGTGCGGAGGAGAGGGTGACCGCAGATCCGGAGATCGCCATTCTGCACATTGGGTTCGAGACACAGCCCTCCGACGCCAAGACTGCTTATGCAGCTGGCGCGAAGACATCGAACGATATTGTTACCGCTCTCAAACAGGCAGGGATTCCGGAGACATCAATCCGAAGTGAGAGTCAACACTTGGATCGTGTGTATAACACAGCGCACAAATTCAAACTGCTGCAGCAATGGACGGTTAAGGCTCCGCCGGAACGTGCCGCCGAGATTCTGGACATAGCTGTTGCAGCGGGCGCTACCGATAGCGGTCAGATCGACTGGACAGTGAAGGACGAGAGAGCTCTCGAAGATCAGGCGCTTGACAAAGCTACGACGCGCGCCAGAGCAAATGCTGCTGTGTTAGCCAAGGGCATGGAAGTACATCTGGGATCATTAATTTATGTGACCAATGAGGTTTCAGCTCCCTTCGGTCGGGTGCAAATTTCGCAAGGGGTTGCAAACAACTCGGCAGCCTCCGGTGAGTTTATGGCGGCACCGCGAGAGCGATTAGCCATCGAACCACGCAAGGTGAGCCGCGTGGCTACCGTCTATGCGGTCTTTGCCATCGAATAGAACTATCGCAGCAGCGCCAGAGTCAGCGGATCGGCTTCGCCGTTGAAGTATTGATTCAAGGCCTCTTGGAAGACGGGATTCTCCGGGGCGGCGCGGGCAAAGAGCGTCATTGAGGAACGAAATTTCAGGTCGTCGGGAGGGCCGAGGATTTGGTCGATGGTGCGGCCTTCAACGCGATTGACCAGCTGCGTGCATTCGATCAAGCGCGGGCCGATCAGCGGATGGCACGCGTAAGCCACGGCTTCTTCCAGCGAGCTGATGCCGTAATACTCCGACTGCGAGCTGCGGCCGAGGCCTTTCATCTGCGGAAAGATGAACCAGATCCAATGACTGCGCTTGCGGCCAGCGCCGAGTTCTGCCACGACCTGCGGATATACTGCGGCTTGGGCGCTCACAAAGCGATCGAGGTTGAAGGAGTCGTTCATGGCAGTTACTCTGCGTGGAAGACGACGTCGAAAAGCAGCAGGCTCACGGTGGTGAAGATGATGTCGTAACCCAGAAGCAGCTTGATCCACAACGTGGGGTCGCTCTCGCCGGTGAGGATGCTGGTGGTGGCTTGGACCATGGCCAAGAGAGCCGGAATAAAGATGGGGAAGAGGATGAGCGAAAGCAGCAGTTCGCGGTTGCGGGTGCGTATGGAGAGCGCGGCGAAGAAGATGCCGTTCGCGACCAAGGCCCATGTGCCCAGCGGCAGCACCAGCGCCAAGAGCCAAGCCTGACCCACGATGTGAAGGTTATAAAAAATAAAAAAGAATGGCGCCAGGACTATCTGCACAATGGTGACGAAAAGGAAGTTTGCCAGAACCTTGGCCAGATAAAGTTCCGCGCCGGGGGCGGGAGTCATGCGCTGCGCATCGAGAACCTGGTGGCGAATCTCGCGCGCCCAGGCCTGGTTGAGGGCGCTGACCGAGGCGAACATAGTGGCCACGCAGAGCACGCCGCCTGCAATTTGCTGGGAAAAAGCTCCGCGCGGATCGAAAGCAATCGAGAAGAGCACGACCACCAGCCCGGAGAAAAATAGCATGGAGACGAGCGCGTCGAGCGAGCGCCACTCAATGCGCAGATCTTTCGCGAGATGGGTCCAGAGGGCGCGAGTCATCCTGTGTGTCCCTCCATCACGACGGATTTTGTCAGGTCGGCGGTTTGTGCTTCGGCGGCTCGCAGATAGTCGTCGGGTGCGAGAATAAGCTGGGTTCCGCGCGCGCCGGCGGAGACGCTGATCTTGTCGAAGAGAATCGCTGTCTCATCGACGAAGACAGGATATGCTTTCTTTGCGCCAAAAACGGTGACGCCTCCGCGGATGTAGCCGGTGAGGGGCTGCACCTCTTTGAGCGGCGTCATCTCGGCCTTGCGCAATCCGGCGGCGCGCGCCAGCTTCTTGAAGTCCAACTCGGCGTCGCCGGGGATGACGGCGAAGACGTACACGCCTGGGCCGCCCATGGACCACCCCAGCGACGAAGACCTGTCGCTGGGGACCCCTGTGGTCAGCAAAGTTTTGAAGACCTGCTCGGGTGGCATTCCGATCTTCTTGGCGACTGTGGGAGCGGAGAGGTCTTCGATGTCGACCTCGTACTCGCGAAGTTCGAAATGGATACCGAGGGATTCCAAAATGCGCGCGCCGTTGGTCTTCATTGAATTGGGCTCCCCGGCTCTCCACCCCATCGACCAAGACCTGTCGCTGGGGACCCCGGCTCCAACGATGCGACACGTCCAGCGTGCAGCGTTAGCACATAGTCGGCGATGGGAGCAGCTAACTCGCGCTGATGAGTCGTCAAGACAATCGTCCGGCTGCTGTGGCGAAAGCCTGAGAGCAGTTCGACCATCTGGCGCGCGCTCTCAACATCCATGTTGGAAAAAGGCTCGTCGAGCAGCAGCAGTTCTGGCGAGGAGAGCAGCACGCGGGCCAGCGAGGTGCGCTGCCTCATCCCTTGCGAATACTGACCAAGAATGCGGGGCAGCTCCGGGTCCAGACCCACCTGGCGCAGAGCTTCGGCGGGCTGGAGGCAGGCGCGACCGCTGTAAAGGCTGGCAAAGTAGCGCAGGTTTTCCTGGGCGGTCAGCTCGTCGTAGAGCATCGGCGCATGGCTCATGTAGCCGATACGTTCGCGTGCATCATGAGGTTCGAGATCGCCAAAGACCGTGACCTTGCCAAAGCTGGGCCGGAGCAGTCCGGCTAGAATGCGCAGCAGCGTAGACTTGCCCGCACCGTTTTCGCCGAGGAGAACGTAGCAGCGTCCGGGCTCAAAGTCTACCGAGACTTGGCGCAAAGCGGCGAAGGAGCCGAAGAGCTTCGAGACACCATCAACGCGCGCGCAGAGTTCTGCGCGGTCGACGAACGTTTCGGGATTGGCGGTCGGGTTAGCTGGCATTGGCAACGGCGGATTCGGTGTTGGATTTTTTCTTTCTATGTTTCAGATAGAGGGAAAGCGGGAGCATTCCCGCAATTAACGCATAGAATAGGTACGGCCCATATTCACCGACAATATGTTTGACCTGTTGCGGAAGGGGTAGAAATAGTAGAAATATAGGAGTCACAGAAAATACAGCGGCGCATGATATATAACGCATCGGAAATTTCTTGTATCCAGCACGCTTCAATATATCTTTGCCTGCAAAAGCCATAAAAAATGAAACCATAAGCACCGCATCATGAATTTTATTCTGCGTAGTCATCCCGTGCGGGTAAAGCAACTTAAACGATACGAACGATACGCAAAACAAAATCGAAAAAGCAATCACGACGATGACAGCTAATCTCCAATACAAAGCAAAGGCTTTCGGGCGTCTTGCTGAAGGGCTGGTTTGAGCGGAGGCATATATTCCGTTAGGATTCATTGGCGCTCTCTTGCTGCGAAGTGGACCTGTTCTGATTTCGATTCAGGTAGAGGGCAATTGGAAATGACGCTACTAGAAGTATATAAAATGGAATCAATAAACATAAATAGACAGAATCCATTTCTCTTACTTTCCAGTGCAATTCAAAACCAGTGAAGGCTAGAAAGAGAAAAAGGATAAACAAAACCGCTAGGCATATTAGCAAGTTACGTTTAACTTTGCGGTGTCCACCTCTTTTCAATTCTTCAAAACCAACCATTCCAATGGATCCTCCTATAACCAGGAAGAGGGCGAAGGCGAATTGATGAGTTCCGTATTGATGTACATTTCCGTCCCCAAGATCAGACATGAACAAAGCAAAAACAAGCGCGGAATTAAACAAAACTGGCGCTAAAAACTTTTTCCAATCCATGCCTTCTCCTTACATGCACAGACCTAGCTAGCCGGTTTGGACTCGGGAACGGTCGCGGCGCGGGGATTGTTATTGGGCGCGGCAGCCGGTTGCGCGGGCGCAGTTCCAGGTTGCGCGCCGGGTTGAGCCGGAGCGTACTTGCTGGCGCACTTGGCCTGTAGCACCGTCGCGTGGAAGACGCCGTCGCGGCCATACGTGCCATCCGCTATGGCCTCGGAGTCGTCCTTGAAAGTGTCGGGGGGCGGTTCGGAGCCTTTGTATTCGACCGTGAGCAAGCGCCCGCCGGGAGCCTTGGGCGAGTGGCTCTCAAACTCGTTCATGACAAACGTGACGTGCGGGCCGTTGTGCTCGATGGAGCCGGGCTGGACGAAGCCATGAAGCTTGACGTGGCTCTGATACGCCTTGTCGCCCATTGCGGCCAGCTCAGGGATGTTTTTGTAGTAACTCTCGTTGGCGCCCATGCCGGACCAGGCCAGCCAGCCGATGGTGCCGACGACCACGGCAACCGCGATTCCGATGCGAATTGTGTTAGGGGAAGTTTTCATCATCACACCCTAACGATACGAGCGATCCACGAACCGGTCAATAAGCAGGGAACCGGGAATAGGGAATAGGGAGCAGAAAACCCCGCTCCGAGCAGGCTGACTTCTGTTTTCCCGGAACCGTTGGCCGCGCCAGTGGTCAGACCTTGTCTGCTAATACTGTCCGAAGGGGTGTTCAAAATAATTACCTAAAATCCACTTCCAAATGGTTGATTTGCTGTGATAGTATCCGTTGGGCGGAACCGTTGGTTACCAAGGTCGGCCATATCTTTGCAAAACAGTACTTCTCCGGACACGAAAGCCTCAAAAAAACGGGAACATATGACTAGTGCGCCGCAAAGAAGGTCTGACCACTGGCGGATTTTTAGCCATCCATGGAGGGAAAAATGAAAGAGCTAAGGAAGCTTAGATCGTACGGCATGGCATTGGCCATGCTTTTGGCAGCCGGCAGCTTATTTGCAACCACGGTCTATGTGGGCGGCTCGGGAACAGGACACTACAGCACGGTTCAGGCGGCGGTCAATGCGCTGCCCTCGACTGGCGGAATCGTCGAAATCGCGGCGGGCACCTATACCGGGCAGGTCACGATTTCCAAGCCAGGCGTGAGCCTGATCGGCGAAGGCAGCAGCGCTTCGTCCACCATCATCTCCGACGATCTGTCGGCGTCAGAGGCGGGCAGCGACATTGGCTCGGCCACGGTGAGTGTTACCAGCGCGGCCAAGAACTTCTACATGCAGAACCTCCAGATTCAGAACCTCTACACCCAGGACGGCAACACCGAGACGCAAGCGCTGGCACTCTCGATTGTGGCCGACCGGGCGGTTGGCCGCAACGTTCGGCTGATCGGCCGCCAGGATACTTTTTATGCCGGGGCCAACGGCTGCAGTTCGACCACCTGCACCACTCCGACGCGGGTATATCTCTATGGCTCCTACATCGAAGGCAATGTGGACTTCATCTTCGGCGACGCCGCGATGGTTTTGGATACCTGCACAATCATGATCGATGAGCACGGCAGCGCAAGCGGCGAGACCACCATGACCGCGCAGAACAACCGCTCGAGCAGCGACGCCTACCTGACCGGTTTCGTCTTCTACCACAGCACGATCGATACCCAAAGCAGCAGCCAGACCAATGACTATTTCGGCCGTCCATGGGGCGTGTATTCGAGGGTCATCCTGGTCGACAACGTATTGAACGCGAATATCGCCACGGCTGGATGGATCGAATGGGAACCAGGAACCACCGATTACCTGGCAACCTCTTACTACGCCGAGTACGGTTCGACAGGAAAAGGCTCGACTGGCTACACGGCGAAGACGCGTGAGTCGCATGCTATCTATCTGACCTCTTCGCAGGCCACATCGTATGCGCCGGATACCTTCCTGGCCGGCTCGGATGGCTGGACTCCGACCTCGGTGGAATAGTTGGCTGAGCAGTCTGACAGTGGCAGAGGGCGCGGCTGGATTCGCGCCCTTTCTGCATTCCGTCGTCAGCGCGCGGAGTTCAGTGTGCGGGCAGCACGGTCTAGAGCCTGGGTCAGCACGGCTAATTGCTGCGCGGCGCGGGTTGCATCTTTCGCGTCGAGCGCTTCGTTCACGCCGGGCAGCACGACCGCCGCGTAGCCGGTGTATTCGCCGGGCGCGTAGATGGTGTGCCGATACCAGGGGCGATTGGGCAATCCTGCGTCGGAGATGAGGTCGGCTTCGGTCTGACGAAGAGCCGCATTGAGCTTGGCGCGGTCGCCTGAGGCGGCGACTTGCAGGCCATGAACCCGCTCAGCAGCAGCGGAAAAGCGTGCGGCAGCAGCCTCGGCGGCGGCAAAATCCAGTGAGTAGTGTGCGGGAACGCCGGCATTCCACCGCATCGCAGAAGATCTGTCGCCCGGAACCCAGGTTCTGCGTTTTGCCGCGTCAAGATAGGCGCTGATCTCGCGAGCATAAGCGACATAGTCGTAGGGCAGCACATCGGCATCGGCCATGCGGAGAGTTTCGAGGCCGAGAACGCGGGCCATCTCTTGCAAGTAGACGAACTTTGGATCGGCGTTCATCGTGTACCAGGCATAGTTATCGAAGACAGAATGATAGACGCCATAAGGACCATCGGAACTGATGTCGGTCGAGGGCACGCCCACGTGCTGGAAAAAGGGCGTGAAGTCGGAGCCGGAGCCGAGGTCGCCCACTTGAATCTCCTCACCTGGCAGGGGCGGGGCGCTGGGCGCATGCAGCTCGTTCAGGTCGGAGTGCTCGCTTTGGCTGGGATGATTGATGCGCCACTGCTGATAGACCGATCCGCCCAGTGGGCTGGGAACATCGCGCGTCAGTTCACGCAGAAACTGCTTGAGCGAGGGCACGGCATTGGCGGTAAAGTCCGATCCGGCAACAGCGACGTCGGTGTTGAAGTAGGCGACAGCATGTTCGAGCGCCTTGGCATTCTGCTCTACCCATTCGGTTGAGCCAATCAAGCCTTCCTCTTCGGCATCCCAACTCGCAAAGATCATTGTGCGCTTGGGCCGCCAGCCTTGCTTGAGCAGAGCGCCGATGCCGTGGACCGTCTCCAGCATGCTCGCGGTACCGCTCGATGGATCGACCGCGCCGTAGACCCACGCGTCGCGGTGATTGCCCACGACCACCCAGTCATCGGGATACTGGGAACCTTTGATCCTTCCGATAACATCCCAAATGATTCGCCGCTGATAATCCTGCGCAGAAACCAGATGGACCGTTACCCCGCCGGGGCCAAGGTGGTAGCGGAATGGCAACACACCTTGCCATCCCTGCGGCACACCGGGCCCTTTGAGGGCTTGCAGAATAGGCGCTGCGTCGTGATAGCTGATGGGGATGGAAATGATGCGCGGCTGATTGCCCACAGGCGACACGCGGGCCGTGTCGGGCAAATCCACCGTCGAGGCCACGCCGGGCGTCTCCGGATCGCCGGGATACTTGAAAAGGTATTGCACTGAGCCGCGTTGCACGCCGGTCTCAGGCCGCCAGGGTCCCATGGGATAGGCGTCGCCCTTGTAGTAGCCGTCGTCCTGCGGATCAGAATAGATCAGCACGCCAACCGCGCCGCGCTGCTCGGCCAGATAAACCTTGACGCCGCGAAAGTTTGCGCCATAACGCGCAATAACGATCTTGCCGCGCACGTCGATGTGCTGAGCGGCGAGTTGGTCGAAGTCCTCCACGCGGCCATAGTTGGCGTAGACCACCTCAGCGGTGACATCGCCCGAGGCCGAGGAGCCATTGAAGGGTATCACCACGCGCTGATCGTCCTGGGAAAGGTCGCCATCCACATGCTCCTTGGTGGGGCCGCTCATCATCAGCTTGCCGCTGGGGTCATATGCCTCAACGCGCACCGACTTCGATTCGTTTCTCAGCGGCTGATTCATCAGCACGCGATAGGGAACAATCTCGGTTTCGAGGCCCGCCGCGCGAAACTTCTGCGCCACATAATCGGCGGTCTTGCGGTCTTCAGGAGTCGCGGCCAGGTGAGGCTCGGCGGTAAGCGTCTTGAGGTGCTGTCCGGCCAGCTTGGCATCTGGAACGGCAAGAAATTGCTCCTCGATTTTTGCTTGACCGGTGAAGTCCTTATAGCCGAAGACGGCGGGAACTGGCTGCGCGGAGTTCTGCGCCCCCAGAGGGCAGGAAAAGCACGTCAGAAGGAATAGAAGAGCAAGGGGCTTGCGCGATGTCATGAGCAGAACCTTCTTCGGATAAAGTACCACTCTTCACTTTATCGCGTGGTCGAATGCAAAGAGCTGAATTTTGAGACAAGGACGATAAGAACCGGCGGAACTAAGCCATTGGCAAAGATTGCCAATGGCGCTACAATTACTTTCAGCCTCCTTTTTCAGGAGGGGGCAAGGAGTAGAGCAATGCCGACTCGTAACGTGAATTTGACTCAGGAACTCGACTGCTTCGTTCTGGCGCGGGTTAAGAGCGGTCGTTTTGAGAACGCCAGCGAGGTTGTACGTGCCGGGCTGCGCACTCTGGAACGCGAGGAGAAGCTCTTTGAGGCGAAGTTGATGGCTCTGCGTGCGGCCATCGACGATGGGGATGCAAGCGGCGTTGTCGAGGGCGATGTCTTCCAGCAGGTCCGCGAGACGCTCCATCTACCATCGAACGCAAGCTAGTCATGGCTACTTTGCGCTTTTCCCAGAAGGCTAAGGCAGACTTGCTGAGTATCGCTGAATACACCCTTGAAACCTGGGGTGCCGGTCAGGCCGAGCGCTACCTCGACGACCTTGAACGATGCGCGAAGATGCTTGCAGCCAGCCCATTGCTTGGGCGGTCCTGCGATTGGATTCGACCCGGTCTGTATCGCTTCGAAAAGGGGCGGCATGGGTTGTTTTACCGGCGCGAGGAAGACGGCATCCTCGTTTCGCGCGTACTGCGCCAAGGTATGCTGCCGGAACAACAGATCTTCGAGGACGCGGCTCCTGAAGCGTAATTGCGCCAGAGTCGAAATACAGGAAATGACGCTCAGCTTTCATGCCACGGGCTGTGCACAATGACTGCAGCGCCGGGCCGCCAGAGGGATTTCGCTTAGACACTCGGCGCAGATTTTGGTGGACGGCGCCGCTGGAGGCTCGGGCTTTTTCAATCGGGCCATGAGGTGATTGAGCGGCAGTACGACACAAAAGTAGACCACGCTGGCTACGATAAGAAATTGCAGGATGGCCGTTAGAAAGTTGCCCACCCTGATGTCGGTCCCGTGTAGATTCAGCACCACACTGCTGAAGTCCGGCTTGCCGACACCGGCTGCGATCAACTGCTTCAATACGTCATTGACCAGCGAAGTGACGATAGTATTAAAGGCCGCGCCGATGATCACGGCCACGGCCAGATCGACAACATTTCCACGCAGAATAAAATCTCGAAATCCCTTGAGCATTTTTCCTCCAATGGCTTGGATGTGCAAGGACCCTGGCGTGAGCCGGGTCCAGAGGATGGTGTTCTCGAATATCCTACACGGTGGCAACCGCGTTTGGCAGCCTTCTCACGCTGGACTCTGCGTTTCGGTTTTACCGCTCCCGGGCTGCAAATGGCTCAGGTCAAGCGGATCGGGATCGTCGTAGGCGGGCAGCACTGGCAAGCCCTCCCGCAGTCCTGTCCACTCTTCGGCCACTACGATGCTATTGTGTGGATTGCCCGGCTGGTAGCGCGCCGAACAGGGAAAGCCGATCCGCACCTGCGCCGTATCCACGACGCCGCGCATATCGGTAATATCCTGCGAAGACTCGTAGTCCACCCCGCCGATGCGATAGCTGTAGAGGAGCATAGTCAGGGTGCGCCCAGTTCCGTCCTTGGCCTGCGCCTCGAACTCACAGATGTCGAGTAACATTCCATCCACCAGTCGTCCCGAGCGCGCCAGAAAGAGGCGGCGCGCGCGCTCCTGCTCTTCAGCGGTCGGGCGCTTGCGGAGCAGCAGCCACAGCCCCACCGCGAGGAGCGTGACAAGCATTGCCGAACCGAGGGCAATCTCCCAAACATTTGCGTTGATGTGGGTCATGGAAGCGAGACTCTTCCCCTTTGAGGTCCCAGTATCAAGGATACCGCAGCTAGTCTCGCGCCGTGCCTCACGAGCAGTGCAACCCACATCGGCTGATGGGCGGCAACCCCTTCTTTCGCACTGCGATATACTCGTGGTTGCATCTTTCTGGAGGTTTTTCTTGGCTTTTCGCAAAAATCCCGTAGCGGCACCGAATTCCCGCATTCGCTCGACTACCGTGATTTGTGTGCGGCGCAACGACCAGGTGGTGATGGCGGCCGACGGGCAGGTCACACTCGGCGACCACGTATTGAAACATTCGGCGAAAAAGATTCGCCGCCTCTATCAAGAAAAGATTCTCGCTGGTTTTGCCGGCTCAACCGCCGATGCTTTTTCGCTTTTCGCCCGCTTTGAGACCAAGCTCGAGCAGTACGCCGGCAACCTGAATCGCGCCGCCGTCGAACTGGCCAAGGACTGGCGCACCGACAAGATGCTGCGGAATCTTGAAGCATTATTAGTCGTGGCCGACCAGGGGCAAACCTTTCTGATCTCCGGGTCGGGAGATGTGATTGATCCCGATGAGCCGCTGGCCGCCATCGGTTCGGGTGGTCCATATGCCGCCGCCGCTGCTCGGGCGCTGATGGAGAACACCGACCTGAGCGCCCGCGACATCGCGGAGAAGGCCATGAAGATTGCCGGCGACATCTGCATCTACACCAACGATCACGTTACGATAGAGGAGTTGAAAGGCTAGCGGTTTATTTCCGCCTGTCACATTTATCCATGGCCATTTATCTGCCCGCATCCGCCGAAGAACAAGATCTCTCGCTCGACGAGCTAACCCCGCGCGAGATCGTCACTGAACTTGATAAACATGTTGTCGGGCAAAAGGCCGCCAAGCGGGCCGTTGCCATCGCGCTCAGGAATCGCCAGCGCAGGCAAAAACTGCCGCCCGACATTGCCGACGACATCATGCCCAAGAACATCATCATGATTGGACCGACCGGCGTGGGCAAAACGGAAATCGCGCGCCGCCTGGCTAAACTCACTAACTCACCCTTTCTTAAAGTCGAGGCTTCGAAGTTTACCGAGGTGGGTTATGTGGGCCGCGATGTCGAGTCGATGATCCGCGACTTGGTCGAGATCGCCATCGACATGGTGCGCGAGGAGCGGCTGGAAGAAGTGCAGGACCGCGCCGAGATGAACGCAGAGGAACGCTTGCTGGACGTGCTCCTGCCGCCTCCGCCGCCGACTCCGCCCTCACAGGAGGGCCAGCTTGTTTTGCCCGAGGTCGATAGCTATCAGCGCACCCGCGAGAAGCTCCGCCAGCAGTTCCGCGAAGGCAAGCTCGATGATCGCCAGGTTGAACTTGATGTGCGCGAACGCGGAATGCCGCAGTTTGGAATCATCAGCAACCAAAATCTTGAGGATATGGAAATGAACCTCAAGGACATGCTGCCGAGCATATTTGGTGGAGGATCGAAGAAACGCAAGATGAAAGTCTCCGACGCCTTCGACTACCTGGTGGAGGAGGAGGAAGGCCGGCTGATCGACATGGATTCGGTCAACCGCGCGGCCACTGAGCGAGTCGAATCGAGCGGCATTGTCTTTCTCGATGAGATCGACAAGATTGCCGGCCGCGAGGGCGGCCATGGGCCCGACGTTTCACGCGAAGGCGTGCAGCGCGACATTCTGCCCATCGTTGAAGGAACCACGGTGAACACGCGCTACGGCATGGTGCGCACCGACCACATTCTCTTTATCGCCGCAGGCGCGTTTCATGTCTCCAAGCCCAGCGATCTTATTCCCGAGTTACAAGGGCGCTTTCCTATTCGCGTCGAATTAAAGTCACTGACGGTCGATGACTTTCTGCGCATTCTCACCGAGCCCAAAGCTTCGCTTACCAAGCAGTACTCGGCTCTGTTGGAGACTGAGGGGGTCAAGCTGGAGTTTTCTCCCGAGGCTCTGCGCGAAATGGCGGAGTTTGCCTTCAAGGTGAATGAGCAAACTGAAAACATCGGCGCTCGCCGTCTGCACACCATCATGGAGCGTGTGCTGGAGGACGTGAGTTTCCTGGCGCCTGACGTGGCCCGCAAAGCACCGGACGAGGCCGCTGCCGAAGCGCTCAAGGAAGCCATCAAAATCGAGTCTTCTACTCCCTTGCCGTATGAGGAGCGAGTTACCGCGGCTGGACAAGAAAAAGTCTTCCACATCGACGCCGAGTATGTGAAGCAAATGGTTGCTTCAATCGTCAAGGATCAGGATCTGTCGCGCTACATACTGTAATTCTTCACAATTACGAATGCAATGGGCACCCCGCCCTCGCCACGTTAAATGATTGTGTGGCTCATGTCAGCCCACGCGATTCGGCCGGATAAACGGAGGAAGCTATGTACTGGGTTTTTCTGGTTATTGATAGGTGCGTGCAGTTCGATGGGCGTTCGCGGCGCAAAGAATTCTGGATATTTGTACTCTTCAGTATCGTGCTTATTCTTGCGCTATTTGTCGGAGGATTCACAGCCTTTGGGACTACGGAACACCCTGACGGTGTTAAAGCAGCTCTATTCTTTCCACTTGCGCTTTGTATCCTGGCGATCATCCTTCCGGGCTTGGCAGTTACAGTGCGAAGGCTTCACGACACTGGTAAGAGCGGCTGGATGATCATGCTCTGTCTGATTCCGATCATTGGCGGAATCATCTTGCTTGTATTTACGGTGCTTGACAGCGAGCCAGGGCCGAACCGATACGGTCCCAATCCAAAATTAGACGGGCGGATTCTATAAAAGGAGATGTCAAGTAAAAACACATCTTATGACTTGCGGGGACGGATTCTTTCCTGACATCCAGCCTTTGTTGGCGTGTGGCTCGGGTCTGACTAACTCAAACTCGTTGTTGCTGCGTCGGTGTCCCCAATGATAGGCCTTCGTCGCTGGGGTGATCTATGGGTTGGATATGGCGCAGAGCGCCTCCAATTTTCGCAACGCCTTGAGCATCTCACTCAAGGCCGTCTTGCTGATCTCCCGTTCAAACTCCTTTTGTAACTTGTCGAAGGCGCCGATCACGCGCACCGCGCACTTCTTCCCTTGCGGCTTCAGCGTAAGTTGGTAGGCCCGCGCGTCTTCGGGATGAATCTTTCTCTGCAACAGTCCTTTGGCTTCCAGGGACGAGATGCAATGGCTCACATTTCCGCGGGTTGTTCCGAATACCTCTGCCAACTGCGATGGCTTCACTGGTCGCGCCGCTTCAAAGAACATTGCAGCCAACACCAGCCCCTCAAGAAAATTGAGGTTATCGGCCCCAAAAACGCGCGTGGCAAGCGATTCAAACCGGCGCGCAGCGCGGTTGACCGCGAACATGGGACTCTCTTGGAGAAATGCATCAATGCGCACAGCTCGCTCCTTTTAGTTTATCTTCTCAACTATTCAAGACAATATCAAATCATTCTTGCAAAATCGCTTATCCGCGGACAAAATGAGGAAGAAATCAAAATATGCCTACTTTCAAATCGATATGTCTTCCCGGCTGTTTTTTACTGGCGGCCTGCCTTCAAACCGCATTCGCACAAGCCGCTCCTCCACAGGCGGTTTCATCTTCTCAACCCGCGTCGCTTCCTCATCCAAACGAGACCATGGTGGTTCTGGGTTCGGCGGTTCCTGTGCCTCTGGCGGAGTCCTCCGTTTCAGTCGTAGTGCTGCCCGTCGAAGACAAGTCGCTCTTGCTTGAGTCACCGCAGGATTTACTGCGCCAGGACTCGTCAGTCTTTCTCGAAGAGCGCGGCGCCGAAGGTGGTCAGGCTGATCTTGTCTTGCGCGGAGGAACCTTCGAGCAAGCCCTGGTGCTATTGAATGGCTTTCGCATCAATGACAGCCAGACCGCGCATCACAATCTTGACTTGCCCATTCCGCTCGACGCCATGGACTCGATCGAGGTGTTGCACGGCGCTGGCTCGACGCTGCATGGAGCTGACGCATTGAGCGGCGTCGCGGATTTTCTTACCGCCTCGCCCTCTACATCCTCGCTTCGTCTTCGTGCTGGCGCAGGCAGCTATGGCGAGAACGAAGAGTCGCTCGTGGCCGCTCTGGCGCGCAAGCGATGGAGCAGTCGATTGACTGCTGAGCGCAATTTCTCAACGGGTTTTATCGCCGACCGCGATTACCGCAATGAAGACGCTTCTTCGGAAAGCTGGATTAGTTCGCGGATGGGAATCTCTGATTTGTTGTTTGCCGCGAGCGACCGCTCATTCGGTGCAAACCAGTTTTATGGGCCCTATGACTCATGGGAGCGAACCAAAGGATGGTTCGCCAGCGGTCGCCAGGAGTTAGGCGCCCGCACCGAGGCGGCTTTCGGCTATCGCCGCCATACCGATGAGTTCATTTTATTGCGCAGTGAACCAACCTTCTACGAAAACAATCATATCGACGGCTCGTGGCAGGCCTCTTTACGCCACACGTTTCCCATTGCAACCAGTTCTGTTATTTTGGTAGGGCTGGAGTCGGACGGAGACAGCATTCGTAGTTACAACCTATTTCAAGGTGCGCTCTCGTACGCTCTGGGAATTCATGCGCGCAATCGCGGCGCGGGCTATGTGGATTTGGATCTGAGGCCCACGAAAAGCCGCTGGAATTTATCAGTAGGAGTACGCGAAGAGTTACTCTCCGGCGGATTGCAGTCGGTTTTCTCGCCTCATCTGGCAGGGAGTTTGCGGCTAACGGACAAGCTGAAACTGCGCGCAAGCGGCGGTTATGGATTTCGGCTGCCGACTTACACCGATCTTTATTACTCCGATCCAGTAACCCACGGCAATGCAAATCTGAAACCTGAGTCGGCCTGGTCGGGCGAGGGAGGAGCCGATTGGTCGCCTTCCAGCCGACTTACGCTTACAGCTACGGGGTTCTATAACCGTCAGCATGACACCATTGATTATCTGCGCTACATCAGCACCACTCCTCCGAATAACTCCGTTCTTCCAGCATCTTGTCCAACCGATACATGGTGCGCGGTCAATCTCAGCGGATTGCATTTTGCCGGAGTCGAATCCTCCGCAAACTGGATGCCCGCAAAAGGCGAAACGATCCAAATTGCGTGGACCCAACTTATCGGCGCACAGCCGCCCTTGAACGACCTGCAATCCGAGTATGCCCTTAACTATCCCGTCGAAAACATTCACGCAACTTGGACGGCGACACTGGGACATGCTCTTACCGTGATGAATTCGGTAGCAATTACAAAGCCCTATCAGCAGCCGGGCAATCCTCCGTGGAATGCAACTCCCTACCCGGTGTGGAACGCTGCTTTGACGCATGACTCAGGGCGACTTCGCCCTTATCTCCGTCTCGACAATCTGAGTAACACCGGCTATCAGGAAATCAATGGCGTTGCCATGCAGGGCAGGTCGATTATTGGTGGCATTGCCCTGTGGCTCGGGCGCTGACCGCGCTACCGCAGTTGTATGATTCAAAGCGGAGGATAAAATCCATGAGCAATCCCGCGCAGCACCACAAGATCAACTACATCGAATTCACCACCACAGATATTGAACGCACCAAGCAGTTCTACTCGACCGTTTTCGGCTGGAGCTTCAAGGATTGGGGGCCGACTTACATCGACTGCAATGCAGGCAGTTCCGGTATCGCCATCGGATTCGCCAAGGGGGCGAGCCAGCAGGAACAACCCAAATCCGCACCGCTGGTCATACTCTACTCGTCGGACTTGAAGGCTACTGAAGCCGCGATTGTCGCCGCAGGGGGAAGCGTTGTGGTACCGACGTTTGAATTTCCTGGCGGGCGGCGCTTTCACTTTGCAGATGGCGCGGGAAACGTGCTGGGTGTCTGGTCGGAGTAGTAACTTCCGATCGGCAGCCGAGCTTGGCTTTTATGGTGATCCATTTTTTCGAAGCGGTCCTCGCGAAAAAATGGATCACCAATCTTGTTGATCGTACCCGGAATCAAGAGAGTTAGACGGACGCCGCGGCGTGGGTTTCCAACTCGACCAGGCGCTTGGCGAGCAGCGCTTCCAGCTTGACCAGTGCGGCTGAGAAGCCTTCAATGCCCTCCTTGAGTTTGTCGGTGGCCATGCGGTCTGCGGCATGCATCCGGTCGAAGACGGCTTTGTCCATGGCAATCTTTTTTATTGGCAGGGCCTTGGCCGCATCAGGAGAAAGCTTACGCGGCAGGTCCGACTGAGTCGCTTCAAGTTCGCCTAGCAGTTGCGGCGAGATTGTCAACAGGTCGCAGCCGGCTAACTCGCGAATCTCGCCGATGTTACGGAAGCTCGCGCCCATTACCTGAGTTTTATAATCGAATTTCTTATAGTAGTTATAAACATTGGTCACCGAGATGACGCCGGGGTCTTCGGCTCCTTGATAGTCCTTGCCGGTGTCTTTTTTATACCAGTCGAGGATGCGTCCCACGAAGGGCGAGACCAGAGTTACGCCTGCCTCAGCCGCAGCAATGGCCTGGTGCAAGCCGAAAAGCAAAGTGAGGTTGCAATGGATGCCTTCACGCTCCAGCACCTCGGCGGCGCGAATGCCCTCCCAGGTGGAGGCGATCTTGACCAGCACGCGCTTGCGGTCGATCCCCTCTGCGTCGTACTCCTTGATGATAGAGCGAGCCTGCGCGATGGTGGCCGCGATGTCATAAGAGAGACGCGCGTCGACTTCGGTAGATACGCGCCCCGGAATAATGGCCAGGATCTTTTTACCGAACGCGATGGCGAGCCGCTGAAATGCTAGATTGGCAACGGCAGCATCGGTCGCGTTGCCCCCTAGTTCTTTGCGGGCGGCGAGCAGAACTCCGTCCACAATAGGCCCATACTGCGGCATCTGCGCGGCGGCCGTAATGAGCGAGGGATTGGTGGTTGAGTCTTGCGGGCGAAACTTTCCAATTGCTTCAATGTCGCCGGTATCGGCTACAACCATCGTATAAGTGCGTAACTGTTCAAGCAGATTCTGCGGCATAATTCCTCCTGAGGCTTGCTGCGCGTTCGCATCCAGTTTACCCCTGTTAGATTCAGCCGAGAGGTCAAGGTTGCACAAGGAGTGGCACCGAGCGGTAATTCAACTGCAAAGCGTTTTTAGTGTTTTGGCGGCAATTATTTTCAGATGTGATTGATTTCATTCACAATTATTTACGATCTTGAGTGGGCTTTTCGTCACATTGGTAAAGTGGTTGCGGGCTTTTCGTGTCTGTTTGAAAATGAGGTTTTCATTGGGCATTCACAACCCGGTTCTTCGAGATGGCCCGAGCATCCTGGCATGGGGCCGCGGGGCTCAAAAATAAATCGAAAAATATTTTCCACATTCTGTCGATTTCGCCGCACCTGCTTCGACGTATCAATAGAGGGAGCAAATGGGCTCTCACAAACAAAAGGAGAAGCCGCGACACTTCCCTATTCATCCCAACGCAAGGAGGACAAAAAATGCGATTCATGGTCATCGTCAAAACAACCCCGGCGATAGAAAAAGCAGGCGCGCTTCCCGACCCCCAACTCCTGCTCAAAATGGGCAAATACAACGAGGAACTCCTCAAGGCTGGCGTCCTGCTCGCCGCCGAGGGCCTGCAGCCCAGCGCAAAAGGTGTTCGTGTTAAATTCTCCGGCAACTCTCGCACTGTCGTCGATGGCCCCTTCACCGAGGCCAAGGAACTCATAGCTGGCTTCTCGATCTTGCAGGTCAAGTCCCTCGAAGAGGCCATCGAGTGGGTCAAGCGTGCTCCCGACTGCCGACCCGGTGACGAGAGCGAAGTCGAAATTCGCCAGGTTTTTGAAATGGAAGACTTCGCACCCATCCTGTCTGAAGAGCAGATCCGGCACAAAGTGCGCGCTCGCGCCCAACTGCCCTATCAGACTGCCAATCAATAGCTCAATCCAAAAGCAAACCACCCATCCTCAACCCAAAGGAGAATTCGCAATGCGATTCATGGTCATCGTCAAAGCAACCCCAGAGTCAGAGAAAGAAGGCGCACTCCCCGATCCACAACTCATGGCCGAGATGGGCAAGTTCAACGAAGAGCTCATCAAGGCCGGCATCGTGCTAGCCATGGATGGCCTCCATCCCAGTTCCAAAGGCGCACGCGTCAAGTTCTCCGGCAAATCTCGGACCGTCGTCGATGGTCCCTTCACAGAGACCAAGGAACTCATCGCCGGCTTCTGGCTTTGGCAGGTCAAGTCCCTCGAAGAGGCAATCGAGTGGGTCAAGCGCTGCCCCAACCCCCACGCCTGCGACTCCGAAGTCGAAATCCGCCAGGTCTTTGAGATGGAGGACTTCGCACCGATCCTGTCCCAAGAGGAGATTCAGCACAAGGTACGCGCTCGCGCCCAACTGCCCTATCAGACCGTCAACAAATAGCCGCTCTTGCACTTCCCGTACAAACCTGGTGTGATCGGTAGCATTGTCCGTTACCGATCACCACCGCACCATCCAAGCCGTCTGGCGCATCGAGTCCGCTCGCGCCCACTTGATTGCCACGAGCGACATTACGCTCCGTGGTTGCCCCGCAACTCCGCCAGATACTCCAGCCAATTCTCCATCCCCGCACCGGTTTTGGCGGAGGTCTCGAAGATGCGAATCCCCGGCCGAATTTCGTTGATATTCTTGAGCGCCTCGTCGCGGTCAAAACCGCAGGGCTCGGCAATGTCGATCTTGGTAATGACCGCCGCATCCGCCGAGTTGAACATCGTGGGATACTTCAAGGGCTTGTCCTCGCCCTCCGTCACGCTCAGCAATACTATGCGAATTTTCTCGCCCAGATCGTAGCTCGACGGGCAAACCAGGTTGCCAACGTTTTCAATGAACAGGTAATCGAGGCCACCCAGCGGCACGCCGCCCAACGCCACGCGGTCCCAGTCCTCCAGGTGCTTGCCGATCATTTCCGCGTCCAGGTGGCAGATGCCGTGGGTATTGATCTGGCGCACCGGAGCGCCGCTTGCCGCCAGCCGCCGCGCATCGTTATCCGTCTCCAAATCGCCCACCAGCGCGGCCACCCGCGCTCCCCGCGCACGCAATTCGCGCAGCGTCCGCTCCAGAAAGGCCGTCTTGCCCGTCCCAGGACTTGAAACCAAATTCAGCACCAGCACTCCGGCGGCCGCATAACTCGTTCGCAACCCCGCCGCCAGTTCATCGTTCTTTTTCAAAATTCCCCGCCGCAGTTCGACAATTCTGGTCGTCATGCTCCCGCCTCCGCCTCGTCAATTTCAATCGAATCAATCTCAAGCTCGCGCCCTTGCCGCATCTCGCTGCACGGCGCGCCACAACGCGGACAGCGAAAGCTTTGCACGCCCTCAAGCTCCACATCTTCTCCGCACGGCGCGCAATGCATAATTACGGGCAGCACATTCACCACCAGCCGTGAGCCTTCAAGCGGCGTTCCTTCGCTGGCAATGCCATAGCAAAATTCCAGCGACTCGGGAATGACCGACGCCAGCGCCCCCACGCGCAGTGTGACAGCCAGCACCCTCGCACCGGGATACGGCCCCAGCGATTCTGTCACAGTCTCGACAACACTCGTAATCAGCGAAAGTTCATGCATTGAATCCAAATTTTACGCTTTCCCTGCCCGCCCCTGCCTATATGTAAGATAAAAGCACAAGGAATTCCCCATGCCTAACCCAACCGCCGCCCCCTCCCGCCTCGCTCTAAGCCATCTCGCCCCCGCCGCCGTGCAGTCAGAGATTCGTGCCATGAGCGTTGAGTGTGATCGCATCGGCGGCATCAATCTGGCCCAGGGCATCTGCGACACGCCGGTCCCCGCACCGGTTCAGGAAGGCGCGATCCAGGCCATCCACGATGGCTACAACATCTATACTCGACTCGACGGCATCGCCCGCCTGCGCAACGCCATCTCCGCCAAGCAGCAACGCGACTACGGCCTCGACTACGACCCAGAGAGCGAAGTCCTGGTCGCATCTGGCGCAACCGGCGGACTTCACGCAGCCGCGATGGCCCTGCTCAATCCCGGCGACGAGGTGCTGATCTTCGAGCCGTTTTATGGCTACCACGTCGCCACACTCAAATCCCTGCGCGTCATCCCGGTCCTTGTTCCCCTGGCCGAGCCCGATTGGGCGCTCGACCTGGACGCTCTGCGCGCGGCCATCACTCCACGCACTCGCGCCCTGCTGCTCAACACCCCGGCTAATCCCAGTGGCAAGGTCTTCACGCGCGCCGAGACCGAAGCCATAGCGGCCATTGTTGTGGAGCACGATCTCTTCCTCATCACCGACGAAATCTATGAGTACTTTGTCTATGACGGCGTGCGCCACATCGCGCCCGCCACGCTGCCAGGGATGAAGGAGCGGACCATTGTCGTCTCCGGCTTCAGCAAAACCTTCAGCGTCACCGGCTGGCGGCTAGGCTATGTTACCGCCGACGCCCGCTGGATCGGCGCCATGAGTTACTTCCACGATCTGACGTATGTTTGCGCGCCCTCCGCTTTCCAGCACGGCGCGGCTGCAGGACTTGAGCAGCTTCCGCCAAGCTTCTACACGCAGTTAGCCGCTGACCACCAATCCAAGCGTGCCCGCATCCTGAGCGCGCTACGCGATGCGGGATTCAATCCGAGCATACCCGCCGGCGCATATTACGTACTGGCCAGCGCCACACACATTCCCGGCAAAACCGCCGCCGAAAAAGCTCGCCGCCTCTTGGCCTCAACCGGAGTAGCTTCGGTCGCTGGCTCCGCATTCTTCCGTCCCGGCCACGGCGAAAATCTGCTGCGCTTCTGCTTCGCCAAAAAAGATCACGAGCTGGACGACGCCTGCGCGCGTCTGCGACGGCTGTAACCTCTCCAGTGCTCACCTCCGCGCCGCTCCGGTAGACTGAGAGGGCGATGAGTACGATGCTCAAATTGCAATCTGCCGTGTTGTTGTCTGCCGCGCTTCTCGTCAGCGGTTGCGGAACGCCGGGCGCGCCCCAGCCGCCCTCGCTCAACCTGCCTGTCGCAGTAGACGATCTGTCCGCAAACCGCGCGGGCAATCAGGTCGCGCTCACCTGGACCATGCCCAAAAAGAATACCGACAAGCTTATGCTGCGGGGCTATCTCCCAGTCTATGTCTGCCGCAAACAGGGTACCGGCCCCTGCGTGGCGGCTGGCCCCGCGACGTCCTTCACTCCGGGAGCGGATGGCACGTTTACCGATACCCTGCCCGCCGCGCTGGCTGCGGGAACTCCCCGCCCGCTCACCTATTTTGTCGAACTCAAAAACAGCAACGGACGTTCCGCTGGCCTGTCGAATGCAGCCGTGGTGCTGGCAGGTGAAGCCCCCGCGCCGATAACGGGTCTGACCGCCGAGGTGCGGAAGCAAGGCGTGCTCCTGCGCTGGACAAACCTGGACCCCGCTACACCAGATCAGTCCGCCCAAAGCGCCATACGCCTGCACCGCAGGCTGCTCACTCCACAGCCCGCCGCCAAGCCCCATGAGGGATTGCTCGCGCCACAGCCCCAGCCAGTCGAGCAATCCCTCCTGGTAGAAGCCGGCGCATCTCCCGGCCGGGCGCTCGACAAGAACATCCGCTTCGGCCAGAGCTATGAGTACCGCGCTCAACGTGTGGCCCGTGTCACGGTGGATGGCAAAACCTTCGAACTGGCCGGCGAACTCTCAGCTCCGCTACGCGTAGAAGCTCTGGACATCTTTCCGCCCGAGACGCCGGCCGGTCTGGTCGCCGTGGCCACATTGGGTGATAGCGGCGCCCCACCGGTACCCCAGAACGCGATCGACCTCAGCTGGCAGCCTGTCACGGACGTTGATCTTGCCGGCTACATTGTTTATCGCCACGAAGGCGACGCTGCCGCTCAGCGCATCTCCCCCGCCGAACCGCTGATTGCCCCCGCCTTCCACGATACTCAAGTACAACCCGGCCACACCTACCACTACGCCGTCAGCGCCATCGGCCAAAACGGACACGAAAGTCCCCGCTCAGCCGAAACCGAGGAATTCGTGCCCAACCCGTGAGCAAGCGCTTCAAGAACATGAGTGTCCCGCTCAAATAATCTGGGATCTAAAGCATTGTCACGAATCGTCTAAAGTTTGGGTGCCCCATCCTTCGCTTTTTTCTAGCGAAGGGTGGGATATCACGATACCCGAATTACCGAAACCGTAAAGATGCTTTTGACGCCAAGGCAAAGCAAGAATAAGCATCCACGAGGACATCCCATGAAATATTGCCGCTTTCAATTCGAAAATCAAACCCATTACGGCACGGTAAAAGACCGCGCCGGCGAGCCTTGGATCGTCGACCTCACCCCTGCTCCCGAAGAAGACCTCGCCTTTCGCTTGGAGCAGGGCGGGATGAAATCAGCCACCATCGACTTCAAGCCGATGCCCCTCGCCGCCGCCCATCTGCTCCCCCCGGTCACGCCCTCCAAAATCGTCTGCGTGGGCCGCAACTATCGCGACCACGTAAAAGAAATGGGCAGCGAGCTTCCCGCCGAGCCTCTGCTTTTTTTCAAGCCAATCTCGGCGCTGCTTCCTCCCGGCGGAGTCGTCCTCATGCCCGCAGCCTCAACCCGCGTTGACTATGAAGGCGAACTGGCGCTGGTCATTGGCCGCCGCATCCGCAACTTGCATGAAGATGACTGGCGCTCGACCATCCGCGGCTACACGCTGGCCAACGACGTAACCGCCCGCGATCTGCAAAACAAAGACGGCCAATGGACCCGCGCCAAAGGCTTTGACACCTTCTGCCCCGTCGGCCCCATCGTCAGCGACGAGCTCGACCCCGCCGCCGGTCTCACTCTCGAAACTCGCGTCAACGGCGAACTCCGCCAGCACGGCTCAACCCTCGACTTCATCTTCCCCATCTCCAAGCTGCTCGCCTACATCACCACGGCAATAACGCTCGAACCCGGCGACCTGGTACTCACCGGAACGCCCTCCGGCGTAGGTCCGCTCAAGCCCGGCGACCAAACAGAAATCACCATCCCCGGCCTCGGCGTACTCACCAACACCTTCCAGCCGGATCAAGACCGAGCCTGAATCGCCGCGTGAGCCGATTCATGCCAGTCCCTCAAGTTGCCGATAGAATCTAAGTGAAGCCCACTTCAAGGAGGCCTGCGTGCCGCGATCTTCGCTAGCAAACGGGACTCAGTGTCGTTTGCGACCGAAGTTCTCGTGTCTCGCTGGCAATGCAGTGATCAATGGCATTTGCTTGCTGGCTGCCGCGTTTATTGCAAGCCTTTTCTCTCTAGCTTTCCTCCATGCTGAGCCGCAGGCAAAAGCGGAATCTGCGCAATCAGCGCCTGTACAACTGCGCACAATCACTACGGCGCACGAGGCACATGACCTAAGCAACGAAGAGGCTGCACGCGGTTATCCGGTCCATCTGCGGGTGGTGCTCACCTATCTGGATCTGTCGGCCATCAACGGCAAGCGGGTAGGAATGTTCGTTCACGATTCGACGGGCAGCATCTTTGTCTTTTTTTCACCAGGCATGTTCGGCGCTCTTCCTGCGGGGACGCTGATTGATCTCCGCGGGTTCAGCGCACCCGGCGAGTATGCTCCCGTTATAACTCTGAGCCAATTCAAAGTGATTGGATACGTTGGCTTGCCAACGGATCAGCACCGGCCCAGCTTGGCTCGGCTCTTGTCGGGCGCAGAAGACGCGCAATGGGTCGAATTGGAAGGCGTGGTTCACTCTGTCGTCGAAGATGAAGTCCACGTTCATCTGCAACTGATGATGGACGACGGGCCCATCACCGTTACCATCATGCGCGAGGCTGGTGCAACATACTCCGGCCTGGTCGACGCAAAGATCCGTGTTCGAGGCAGTGCCGGCGCCACCTTCGATGCCAAGCGAACCCAGATGATCGGCATTCACCTTCTTTGCCCCAATCTTTCCGCGGTGAAGGTCTTACTACCCTCGCCGAGCAATCCCTTTGAGCTGCCCTTATTGCCCATCGACAAGCTATTGCAGTGGGACCAGTCGCCCTTGCTGGCGCATCGAGTGCATCTACAAGGGCGCGTGACTCTCCAATGGCCCGGTGCGTTGGTTTGCATTCGCGATGGCGTGCAGGGAATCTGCGTACAGGCTAGCCAGAATACGACGCTGCGCGACGGTGAGTTGATCGACATTGCCGGCTTCGTCCGCGTAGAGGGAGGCGCGCCGATGCTGGACGATGCCGTTTTCAGAAGCTCTGGCTCCTCCGTCGACGCGCCGGTTAAGGCCATGCCGGTCACCGTAGAAGAAATCCTGGCAGGCGGCCACGATTCACAACTCATTCATATCGATGGTCAACTTCTCTCGCGCGATCCGTCCGCGTCCGATACCACCCTGCTGATCAACACCGGAAGGTTCATCTTCAAAGCGATCCTTCCTCAATCGCTGAGCGGGTCGAAGGGTAGTGCATGGGAAAATGGCAGCCTTCTGCGCCTCACTGGAATCTCTTCCGTCCAGATCGATGCGCAGAAGAGCGAATTGGGAGTGGGAACGGCTGTACCTGCGACCTTTCGGGTTCTGCTGCGCTCTCCGGAGGACGTGGTGATTCTCAAACGTCCCTCGTGGTGGACGCCGCCTCATGCGCTGATTGTGCTGGCAGTGGCGCTTGCCGGGACGCTGGTTGTGCTGGGCTGGGTGGTCCTGCTCAGAAAACGCATTCGCGAAAGTGAAGAACGCTTTCGCCACTTGGCGCTGCACGATGGCTTGACCGGGCTGGCAACCCGACTTCTGCTTCAAGACCGTATCCACATTGCCGTCGAAAGCGCTAGGCGATATGGCACCAGGCTCGCGCTCCTGATGGTTGACGTGGATAATTTCAAGTGCATCAACGATACGTTTGGCCACCCGGCCGGGGACGAGGTCTTGCGCGTCACAGCGGAGCGTCTTTTGGATGCGGTTCGCTCCAGCGATACAGTCGCCAGACTGGGCGGAGATGAATTTGTTGTGCTGCTGGCCGGCTTGAACGAGTCAAAGTCGGCTGAAGTCGTTGCCGCAAATATTGTGGAGACTCTGGCTCGCCCGATTTCCTTCGAGGGCCACCAGGTGCCAGTTTCAGTAAGCGTTGGCCTTTGCGAGGCTTCATCTGGTGAACTGGACGGGGATGAGTTGATGAAGAATGCGGATGCAGCCCTCTACCGCGCCAAGGAGCATGGACGAGGGTGCTATGAGATATTCACTCAGGCCTCATGGATCCAACCCTGACGGAACGCTGCACAGATGCGAACGGGCCATTTGCTCAAATGGTCGGCGACTTTTCCCCGGCGTGATTTGCCTTTCAGACGCTCGCCTTGCGCCTCGGCGATAATTTGCTTATCGAACTGATGGGTCAGACGACACAATCATTTCCCCTTTAGCTTGGTTGAAATGACAGAGTCAGGACGACTGAATCTGTGCGATACTAAACAACGTTTGAAATCTGACGCCATGGCTTTGACAGGAGAATCCTATGATGAAGATTCGTATCAAGCTCATCGCTTCAGCGTTCCTTTTGCAGGCCGCTTTCCTTTCGTTGAGCGGCTACACGCAGGAGCAGGCCACGAAGTCTCGGTATCCGGCCATGGCCCCTCTCGAACAGTATCTGATGCCGCAGACCGCGGAGATTGCGCTCGCCCACAGCGCTGCTCCCGCGTCTATCTCGGGCGCCGCCGAGGTGATGGTGCTGCGGCGGGACGGCTACGCAACCGTGGCGAAGGGCGATAACGGCTTCGTCTGTATCGTCGAGCGATCATGGGGCAAGGCCACCGACGACGCGGAGTTCTGGAACCAGAAAATGCGCGCGCCCCATTGCTTCAATTCGCAGGCAGCCAAAACATTTTTGCAGATTTATCTGATGAAAACCAAACTGGTGCTGGCAGGCAAGTCGAGGACGGAGATACTCAACGCAACCACATCCGCGCTGGACCGTAAAGAACTGCCGCCGCTCGAGCCGGGAGCAATGGCATACATGATGTCGAAGCAGCAGTACCTGGGCGACTACGGCATGAATTGGCACCCGCATGTGATGTTCTTTGCTGCGGGCGACGCGACGAAGAGTTGGGGGGCCGATCTGCCGGACTCGCCGGTGATGGCCGCGAACGACCCTGAAGAACGGGTGACGATTTTGTTCGTATTGGCCGACAAATGGTCCGACGGGACGATGGCTCCGGTGATTTCGCCGATGCATGCAAGATGAGTGTCTGCCGACTGGCAGGAAATCCAGCCAGCAAAGGTTTGTCTCGCGGACGCTCTGCTGGCGCAAATGGAGTTCGACCCTGCTTTTGAGCTTTCGTTCTGGAAAGGAATAATTCCCTATGTCCGTTCGTCTTTCTCGCATTCTGCCGCTTCTGGCTGTTTTCACTTTACTGCTGGGCGCAACTCTGGCGGCCCGCGCCGCATCGCCCAGTTGCACGCTGAACGGCAAGCCGGTGGAGTTCTACTGCTTCCAGTACGACAAGTGCCCGGCCGAGTCGGGGCGGGTGATCTGCAAAAACGAGAAGGACGCGATCTCCGGCGAGTGGGAGGTCCAGCAGGGCAAGCCCGTCGGCTATCAGTCCACCTACTTCGACGACGGCAGCAAGGTTGAAAAAATCGTTGACGAGAAGGGTAAATTCAATGGCTACTGGAAGAAGTTCGATCCAAGTGGCCGGCTGATCGAAGAGGACCAATACATTCACGGACAGTACGACGGCCGCTCAGCCACCTATTACGCCAGCGGCAAGCTCAAGCAGCTTTCCTGGTGGAAGATCGGCATGCGCACCTTCGCCGTTGACTACGACGAGGACGGCCGGATCGGTTCGATTTACTGTTCGGCCAAGTCGGAGGCGCCGGAGGCCGTCGGGCTCTGCGGCCTCGATGGCAAAGCCGCCAACGTGACCATCTACAACCGATACTGGATCATTCGCGCCACCTACCTGAATGGCGAAGCGGTCTCGAAAAGCCGCTACGATACCAAGACCGGCGCCATGACCTCTTCCGAGAGCAACTCGGCCGATGACAGCGCCACCAAAAAGTACTATCCCAACGGCAAGCTCAGCTGGGAAGGCTCTTATAAGAATGGCCGCCTGGACGGCGTCGAGAGGGAGTACCACGAGTCGGGCAAACTCACCCGTCAGACGACCTGGCAGTACGGCGAAGAACTTGAATCGACCGAGTACTACCTGAACGGGCAGAAGTCCTACGATGAGACGCGCAAGAAACAGGACGGCAATAAGTGGCTGACAGCGATCAAGACCTATTACGACAACGGCAAGCTCGAGTCGGAGTTCGCACTGCTCGACGGCGATTATGTCGGCGAAGATCGCGGCTATAACGAGAAAGGCAACTTGGTCTACGTCGGAACTTACAACGACAAAGGCAAAATTACGCACGAGAAGTTTTGGGACAACAATGGCAAACTGGTCAGCGACGAGGAGTTGTTCGAAGACGGATCGCGCAAGAGCGTCATGGCTGGCGCGCAAAAGTAGTTGTTGAGGAAAGCGCAAGTGCAGGATGGAAACAACGCATCGCCAGTTGCGGCGGCCACCGGATTCGACGAAGAACTGGTGTGCCACTCGCCGCTGTTGCAGTTTCCGAAGCGGGGCACCATTCAAGCAGATCTTGCCTTGCCGATATACATAACCGGCTCTGGAACAGTGACGTTCAATGGAGTAACGCTACTCAGGTGACAGTCTCGGTTCCAGGATCGGCGACCACTGGTTAGATCCTTGTGACGGGCGCATGCCACTGGAAATGCCAATTGCCCAATGGGCCGTTGCGTAGTCTGACTTAACGATGAGAGCATTTTGGGATTGAGCAATGCTCTCCTTGAAGTTGCTAGCCCGATACCCGTGAACAGTGATTCGGGTCGAAGATCGCGCGGAGTATCTGAGCGCATTAAATCGTGCGAGCATTGATCTGGATGCGAAGCCCTTCGCCGCTTTTATCGCAGAGCGAATAACTTGGTCAATCAAGAAGACGAACATCAATGGTGGTTTTATTCTTCTTCCCCGTTGCGCGGGATTGCATCCCAGCCCGGATCGAAGCGCGCCAGATACTTGCGCAGCCGGTCGCCGTCGTTGGACGAGGCTTCCTTTACAGTACCGCCGGCCGGAGTCTAGTTAGACGTGTCTATACAGGGTGAACTTGGGCCTAGCCATTCGTTTGAACCTCACCAGCTAATACTTGAGAATTCAGTATCGCGATGAGATTTCTTGGAGCGACCTTCAGAACGCCCTCTAAAGCGCTGATTACAAATCTTTGGTGCCGGGAGGGGGGGTCGAACCCCCATGCCCCGAAGGGCGGCGGATTTTGAGTCCGCTGCGTCTGCCAATTCCACCATCCCGGCACTTCTATTAGGTTGTTATATCACATATACTTACGTTCATATCTATTTCGCAATGCATCTTCGTCGAATTCGTCGCGCCCACTTGGCTCATCGCCCCTTCGTGCGGCGTAACTAGCTTTTCAAGCGCTCCCCATGTGCTCACGAGTCGGCTACGCATAACGCATCGCCCCTTGTATTGTACGGTGTCCCGTCCATTGTGCAACAGTGCGAATATCCACATCCGCCATCACCATCCGAAAGCCTGCAGATGCTTCATAAGCCGCCCCAAATGCGCAATGGACAAGGAACTTCTCAAAGACCTTTCTGCATGCGGAAATTGCGCACCACTTCGGCTGGATCGCGATGCTGGCCATCAACCGCCTCGTTCATGATCCGCACGTCTTCCGCTGTGACTTTTCCAGCAAGGGCGGTTAGCGCGTTTTGAATCTGGGGCCAGCGCCTCAGCGCATCGTCGCGCACCAGCGGAACAGCCTGATAAGGAGGAAAATAGTGCTTGTCGTCCTGAAGCACGGTCAGGCCCAGTCTCTGGATTTGCCCGTCCGTCGAGTTGGCGGCGATCATGTCCACCTGGTGATTGATAAGCGCACGATACAGCAGCCCCAGTTCCATCGTGCGCGGCGTGCCTGCAAAATTGAGTCCGTAAGCTTTGCTCAGCCCGGGCAGGCCATCCGGGCGCTGCTCAAATTCGTAGCCCACACCAAGATGCCAATTCGATGTGTAGTTCGCGGCCTCGCTTAATGTAGTGAGTCGCAATCGCCGCGCATCGTCGCCGCGAATCACCATGGCGAATGTGTTTTCAAAACCGAGTGGCTCGGCGACGGTGACTCCATATCGCGAGGCATAAAGTTGGCGAACGGTGCGAAGAACTGATTCCGGATCGCGGTCAATAGGTTGCTTGAGAATTGCGGTGAGCGCCGTGCCAGTGTATTCAACATACGCGTCGATGCGTCCCGCAATTAACGCCTGCTGGCAAATGTAGCTGCCTGCCAGATAGAAATGCCGTTCGACTTTAAGATCGGATTTAGCTTCAATCTCCTGCGCCAGAAGTTCGCCGAGGATCACTTGCTCGGTAAAATTCTTCGCGCCGATGACAGGATGATCGGATCGCGGAGGAGAGCACGATGTGAGCATCGCGCACACCGAAACCACGACGGCAGCACAGAGCGTGCGCATCATGAAGCGGAAACCTTGAACCAGCGCTCGATTTGGCCAAGCGCAGCATCAATCGCTAGTGCCAGCAGGGCTGCCGGGATAGCCCCGGCGAGAACCAGGCGATTATCGACCGACGCTACCCCACGGAAAATGAGCTCGCCAAGCCCGCCTGCGCCCACTGCCGCTGCGATCGTCGCAATGCCGATTGATGTAACAGTCGCGGTTCTAAGCCCTGCAAGAATGAAGGGTGCCGCGAGGGGCAATTCAACCTTGAAAAAGCGCTGTGCATCGGTGAGGCCCAAGGCAGAAGCAACTTCAATGATGGAGCGGTCGATGCCTCGGATTCCCGCGTAGGTATTGCGCAAAATTGGCAGCAGTGCATAAGCGCAGAGAGCAACAATCGCAATGCGTGCGGCGCGTTCCCCAAGCCAGGGCAATGGCAACAGAAAGCCGAACATCGCAAGCGACGGAATGGTTTGCAAAATATTGGTCAGTCCGATCACCGGCTTGGCCCATCTTGGCGAGCGCGCAAGCCACACACCAGCGGGCACGGCGATTGCTGTGGCTAATAACATGGCCGCGCCGGTCAGCCAGAGATGTTCGACGGTCAGCGTTGCAATTTCGCCGACGTGTTGCCGAAAAAAACCTGTGCTCATACACGTCTCTCCGAAACTTGAATCTCCGCCGCCGCATTGTGCCAGCCGCGATGAAAGGCGCGCACATAGGCTTCAATCTGTGGCTCGCGCGATGCGATGAATTCATTCGGCGAGAGACATGCGAGCAGCTTGCCTTCGCTCAAAAGTAGGATGCGATCCGCAAGATAAAGTGCCTCATCCAGATCATGTGTCACCAGCAGAACGGTCTTCTTCAGACGGTTCAGCAGGCCGCGAAGCATGTCCTGCATCTCTGCCCGCGTCAGTGGGTCAAGCGCTCCGAACGGTTCGTCCATAAGAAGAAAATCTGGCTCGGCGGCCAAAGCCCGGGCCAGGCCGACACGCTGCCGCTGGCCCCCGGAAAGTTGGTGCGGAAAGCGCTTCGCAAAGCCGGCGGCATTCAGCCCGACGGCTTCAAGCAGTTCATGGCTGCGGCGCAAGCACTCCTGCCGCGGACGCCCTTCAGCCTCTAAAACCAAACCAACGTTACGTTCGACGGTGAAGTGCGGAAATAGGCCCGTCTCCTGAATCACGTAACCCATATTGCGGCGCAGCTTGATGAGGTCAAAGGCGCTCGCGCTCTTGCCGTGCAGCAGAATCTCGCCACTCGTCGGCAGAACCATTCGATTGACCGTACGGAGCAGCGTGGTTTTTCCCGATCCACTCCGGCCAAGAATGGCGGCTGTACTTCCTTCTTCGACCGAGAGCGAGATCGAGTCGAGCAACCGCCTGCCTTGCGGAGTCGCAAAGCAGAGGTCGCGGAATTCGATGGCAGCGCTCATGGCTCTCTTCGCGTCTCTTCCTCGGTATAAAGCGCAAGCTGAATCAAGATAACCACATTTTAATGTTTAACATAGTCATTGCCGCTCGTGCGGTCCTATGTGTGACTCCGGGGTAGTTTGCTCAAACGGACCTTAACATTGTCGACCAGCCCCACCATCCCGGCAAAGATTTCTTCTTTCGAGTCAAGCATTTTCGGTTGGGAAGGATTAAATTTTCAAGACATGATGCGTGGGAACCATGAATTCCGCAGCCTCTTCAGTCCTTCAAATAGCCAGAGTTTCAAGATTCCCACCCTTGCAAGGGCCGCCAAGGATGGCGCACCCAATCGCCTCAGGCCGAGAAAGTAAAAGAAGCGAAGGTCCGAGCGTCACGGCTTTAGACGGTCTCTTTCGGCCCGGAATCGCCTTGCCATGCCAAGGGTCTTGTTGCTTTCGGAAATGCTGGGTGCTTAGTCGAAACGGTAAAATGCTTGCAGAATAATTCTCTCCGAACGCGCACAATCAAACTATGAACCACAACCAAAGCCGCGGGCCGTTCCTGTTTCCTGTTCCCTGAAAATACACTCCCTATAAATATTTATTTTTGGCCCGGTTTCTTTGCAGATAATTCGATCAACTGCGAGAATCAGGCACTTTTTGAATAACATACGCGCAGAACCGCACCAGCATATGAGATTGCAGCAATGAGCCTGGAATTTGCGTTGCAGATTATTTCCTGCTGCTGTGAATGGTCCTTTTCAGACCGAGGGCTTACTCCAGTGTTGAGTCTGAGGAGTTTGTTTCGATTCGAATCCGCAGACAAATAGCTAGTATGGTTTCCACTCCCCGAAGCGCAAGCCGACGCGATGCTCCCTTCATTGGGAGCCTTCAGCCCTTCCGGGCCTGGACGCGTCGTGGGCTCGGCGCACACGTCGATTCCCGCATTACGATCTCCGGCAGAATCGGCACCGAATCCTCAAATGTGGCCTGCCCGCGAATTCGTTGCAGCAGGATGCGCGCAGCTTCAATGCCCATTTGATTCAGCGGCTGATGAATGGTAGTCAGGCTGGGATTGTGATAAGACGCGCTCTGAATATCGTCAAAGCCAACCACCGAGATGTCCTCCGGCACGCGCAGGCCGTGATCCATAAACGCACGGATAGCGCCGATGGCAGCCTCATCGTTGTAGCAGACGACAGCAGTGAATTCGGCGCCGCTACGGAGCAGTTCCTTGGCCGGCTCGAAGCCCAACTCTGGCGTAGAGACACGCAACCTGATTTGCACGCACAACTCGGGCAGCACCTCGATGTTGTACTCCTTCGCTGCCGCCATCAGGCATTCCCAGCGATCGTCGGCGTCAGAACTATGGCTGCCGCCGCGCATAAATGCAATCTTGCGATGTCCCAACTCGTAGAGATGCTCCAGCGCCAGTTCCGCTCCTCGCTGCTGGTCCAGCACCACATTCGTTACTCCCTCGATCTTGCGATGCCCGGCCACGGCCACTACCGGCAGCTTCATGCTATGATCCAGAACCGTGTCGATCAGAATGAAACCTTCAACCGAGCGATCCATCAGCAAGCGGGGATACTCATCAATCAGTTCGGGCTTGCGGCGGTGGCTGGCGGTCAGATAAAAGTAGCCTTCTTCAATGAGGCACTCTTCCACACCAGCCAGCACCTGAGCGACATAGTGATCGTTCAGGTCCGGCACCAGCACGCCGACCGAGAAGGTCTGCTGCTTGCGCAAAGAGCGTGCATAGAAGCTGGGCCGATACTCGAATTTCGCTGCCGCCTTGGTTACGCGGTCCCGGGTCTCCTGAGGAATGGAGCGCACGCCGGGAGCATTGTTCAGCACCAGCGAGATGGTGGCGGGCGACAGATTCAGGTACTTGCCAAGCGACCGCAAGCTGACAACCTGGCCCGGCACTGGCTTGACGCCGGATTTTGCTCGTTTGACCATATACCTCTTTTGTAACACCTGGAGCACATCTTATGCGCTTCAATCTGAGAGGTTTTAACGCTTTAGTAAGAAGAAGACGGGCTCCATGGAGATTCAGCGCTTTTTTCCCTTTACAGCCGGCTTCTTGCCCGCGTGCCGAGCGGCTGGAGCTTTCAACTTCCCCAAGATCGCCAGATTCTTTTGGATGAGCGCGTAGCGCTGCTCTACGCAGGCATGACTGCGCAAGGGATCGGCGGGCGTGTTCAAAACGTAGTCCAGCAGCCGCGGAACTGTGCTGGTAGCTACATGCAGGCGAGTGTCTGAAGAGGCGTAATAAATGAAAACATCGCCATTTTTGCGCTCGATCCAGCCACTGCTGAAGACTACGTTCGAGACATCGCCGATGCGCTCGGCACCTTCTGGGGCGATGAAGTAACCTGCAGGTTTGTGAGTGACGACCCACGGCCGCTCCAACTCAGCAAGGAAAAGATAGAGCACGTAGCGCAATCCGGCCGCCGTGTTGCGCACGCCATGGGCCAGATGCAGCCAACCCTTGGGCGTCTTGATGGGCGCCGGGCCGAGGCCGTTCTTTACTTCCTGAATGGTGTGATATTCGCGGTTGTCCAGGATGATTTCTTCATCAATGACGGCATTGTCGATGGTCGCGGCCAGCCCCCAGCCGATGCCCCCGCCCTTGCCCGCCTGGATGAAGTCGTCTTGAGGGCGTGTATAGAAGGCGTACTTGCCATCGACGAATTCGGGATGCAGCACCACGTTGCGCTGCTGCGGAGATTTGGATTGGAGGTCGGGCAGCCGCTTCCACTTCTTCAGATCCTTGGTGCGCGCGATGCCGCATTGCGCCACCGCTGAAGAGGTGTCCCACTCCGGCGTCCTGGGGTCCTTGCGCTCGGTGCAAAAGAGACCGTAGATCCAGCCATCTTCGTGCTTGACCACGCGCATATCGTAAACGTTAGTGTCCGGATCGCCGGTCTCGGGCATCAGGATCGGGTAATCCCAAAAGCGAAAGTGATCGATGCCGTTGGGGCTTTCGGCGACAGCGAAAAACGATTTGCGGTCAGCGCCCTCGACACGCGCCACCACCAGAAACTTGCCCTCGTGCAGTATTGCGCCGGCGTTGAAGGCGGCGTTGATGCCCATGCGCTCCATGAGGAAGGGATTTGTCTTCTGGTTGAGGTCATAGCGCCAGGTGATGGGCGCATGCGCCGCGGTAAGAACCGGAGACTCGTAGCGATCAAAGACGCCATTGCCGCCTGAGACCTTGCGGTTGCGCTGAGCTAGCAGTTTGTCTTGTTGCTTGAAAAGATTCTGAATGCCTTTTTTGAATTCAGCCTGAGTCATAATGGTTCTCCGGTGACTGTTAAAGCATAACTTGCTTACTGATAACTAAGGGTTGTGGTTCTCTGGTAGTATCCAGCCGCTCCATCACCTCAAAGCAGGCGCGGCTGTTGTGGTAGGGACACTTCCATGGACCTACTTTGTCTTGCTTCGGGTCGGGAACGCCGTCTTTTGATACTAGCCAGAACCATTCGCCATGCTTGTGATCGACGATGAATTTCTCGATGAACGACCAGCTTCTTTCAGCGGCGTCAAAAAAGCGCAGTTGGTCCGTAAGCCCGTAGGCATTCAGTAAGCCGACAACGGCCTCGGCCTGCGGCCACCAATGCTTGTCAGTATCGATGATGCCTGTCGGGTCGGCTTCATAAAGCAGGCCGCCGTCGCTGTCGAGACCCTGTTCGACAACAGCCGCAGCCATCTTGACCGCGGCTTCGCGCACGCGCTTCAGCAGGCCGGCATCGCCGAGAATCTCTGCGGCCTCGCAGAGTAGCCAGCTTCCTTCAATGTCGTGGCCAAAGGAAATCCTATTGGAGCGCGGACGCCATTCTTCGTCGAAGAAAAGAATGAAGTGGTGGGTGGCAGGATCGATAATGCGATCGAGGAATAACTCGATCAACTCGCCCAGCCGTACGCGGACAGTCTCATCTTCGTGGATGCGCAGCAGCGTGGCGTAGGCTTCCAACAAATGAAGGTGAGTATTCATGGACTTTTTTTCGTCCATATCCACATCGCTCAGGCGCTGATCCTGGGCCAAACTCCAGTCGCGCTCATAAGTCTCGAAGTAGCCGCCATGCTCGGCATCGTGGCTGACAGCTTCGACCCGCTCGAAGACGCGCATGGCTTTGTCGAGTGCTTCGGCGTCGCCGGTTGCATGGAAATACTCGGCCAGTGCGTAGACGGTGAAAGCCTGCCCGTAGATGCGTTTTTTGGTGTCTATCGGGCGGCCCTGGTAGTCGACCATCCAGTAGAGGCCGCCAAACTCAGCGTCCCAGAAGTAACGGAGAAGATATTCATAAGCGCGGCGAGCCGTGGCCAGATAGATCGGGTCGCGATAGACGCTGAAAGCTTTTGAAAAAGTCCAAAGAATGCGGGCGTTGAGAATAAGTCCCTTGGCAGCCTGCCGATCGATGGTCAAATCGTTGGTGATTTGACCACGGAAGCCACCGTATTCCTCATCGATGGTGTGCTTGAGCCAAAAGGGCAGAATATTAGTGAGTAACTCAGACTCGACCTTTTGTCGCATCTCTTGCACCGCGTCTGCCCTCTCAGAAAAATGTACTCAGCACTTCTCCTATGTCAGAATGCCCTTTACCGAGACTTCCTTCCGGCCATCGGCGGGAGGAGGCACAATATTGCCTTTGATCGGCGAGCCATCCACGGTGAGCGCGATCTGATTTCCATCTCCCTTGCGCTCGATCGAAATGTTGTAGATCACGCCGCGGAAGATGCGGGTAGCTGTAAAGCCCGGCCAGCTTTTGGGAATCACCGGGGCGATCTCGAGGCCTTCGAGTGTGGTGCGCACGCCCAGAATCCACTGCACGATGGCGTAGTAGTTCCAGGCCGCCGTGCCGGTGAGCCATGAGTTCTTGGCCTCGCCGAAGGTGGGCGCGTCTTTGCCGGCGATCATTTGCGCGTAGACGTAAGGCTCGCAGCGATGCAGATCGCTAATCTGCTCGCGCGCCGATGGGTTGATGCGGCTGTAGTAGTCGTGAGCCAGGTCGCCGTGACCCAGGCGCGTTTCACCGATCATGACCCAGGGATTCACATGGCAAAAAACGCCGGCGTTCTCTTTGTATCCCGGCGGGTAGGAGGAGATCTCACCCATCTCGATGTAATACCTGGTGTAGGCCGGCTGCTGGACCACAATGCCGTGCTTGGTGGCGAGATGCTGACCAACGGCGGCCAGGGCGCTGGCGGCTTTGCCATCGTTCAGACCGATACCCGCCAGCGTACAGTAGCCGTTAGATTCGATAAAAATCTTGCCCTCTTCGCAATCCTTGGAGCCGATCTTGCCGCCGAAATCGTTATACGCTCTGAGAAACCACTCGCCATCCCAGCCGTGCTTGAGAATCACAGATTCCATCTTGGCGGATTCAGCAAGATAGGATGTGGCCTCGGCTGCCAGCCCGCGATGATGAGCGATGTCGGCTAACTCGCGGCCCGCATGGACAAAGAGACCGGCGATGAAAACTGACTCGGCCACTTTGCCGTCCTTGTTCGTGGTGGTCTGGAAGCTCTGGCCGGGCGTGTCGGAGAAGCAGTTCAGGTTGAGGCAGTCGTTCCAATCGGCGCGGCCGATCAGCGGCAGCCCATGTGGTCCGAGGCGAGCCAGCGTGTACGAGAAACTGCGCTGTAAGTGATCGTAGAGTGGCTTCTCGGAGCCCGGTTCGTTGTCGTACTGGACGGGCTCATCCAAAATGCTCCAGTCGCCGGTCTCCTTCAGATAAGCTGAGACTCCGATGATGAGCCAGTGCGGATCGTCGTTGAAACCGCCGCCAATGTCATTGTTGCCGCGCTTGGTCAGGGGCTGGTACTGGTGATATGCGCCGCCGCTTGGCAGTTGCGTGGCAGCCAGGTCAATAATGCGTTCGCGGGCGCGGATAGGCGCCATGTGAACAAAGCCCAGCAAGTCCTGGTTGGAGTCACGGAAGCCCAGGCCGCGGCCGATGCCAGATTCATAGAACGACGCCGAGCGCGACATGTTGAAGGTCGCCATGCACTGATAGGCGTTCCAGATATTGACCATGCGGTTGGTGTGAATGTCGGGTGTATTGACCTGAAAAATGCCCAGCAGGCTAGCCCAATACTGGCGCAGCTTTTCGAACGCCGCGTCAGCTTCTTTGGGATCGAGATACTTGGCGATAACCGGCTTGACCAGTTTTTTGTTGATGGTCTGCGAGTTGGGCGGGTCGAACTTCTGGTCGACCGGATTCTCATGATAGCCCAGAACGAAGACGATCTGGCGGGTCTCGCCCGGCTCAAGTTCCAGCTTCACTTGATGCGCGCCGATGGGCGACCAGCCGTGAGCAATGGAGTTTGTAAGTTGGCCGGCTTCCACGGTGGCGGGTGAATCCCAACTGCGGTATTTACCGAGGAACGCCTCGCGCTGGGTGTCAAAGCTGGCGTCAGGCTCGGAGCAGGCAAAGTAAGCGAAGTGGTTGCGCCGTTCGCGGTACTCAGTCTTGTGATAAATGACGCCGTCTTCAACCTCGACCTGGCCGGTGTTGAAGTTGCGCTGAAAGTTGGTCGCGTCGTCCTGGGCATCCCACAGGCAGAACTCGATGCTGGCAAACGTCGAGATGGAAGCCTTGGTGGCTCGCCGATTCGTCACTGTCAGCTGCCAGATTTCCAGATTCTCGTCCAACGGCACAAAGTAGCGGGTGTGCGCTTCGATGCCCCGGTACGAAGAACCAATGGTGGTGTAACCCATGCCATGGCGGCAGGAATAGTCCTCGACGTCATGGCGGGTCGGTTGCCACGAGGGCGACCAGAATTCTTTGCTTTCGTCATCGCGCAGGTACACGTACCGCCCGCCGAAGTCCATGGGCACGTTGTTATAGCGATAGCGCGTAAGTCTGCGCAGCCGGGCATCCCGATAAAACGAGTAGCCGCCGGCAGTATTGGAAATGATGCCGAAGTAGGCCTGGCAACCCAGATAGTTGATCCAGGGCAAGGGGGTATCGGGCTGCGTGATCACATATTCGCGATTTTGGTCATCGAAATAGCCGTACTTCACGATAAGTTCTCCCTCGAAGAGGTCTGATTCTTGAATCAGACTCAATAAAAAATCCAATCAAACGTTTTTCCAGAGCATTTTAGTATACTTTCGCTGCAAAAGGTGATTATACTTGACGCGGCGCTCAAGTGAGAAAAATTTCGGGGCGGAGAAAGGAATGCGGCTTCGAGGTGTGCCCCGAATCGGCACCAGGATTCGGTGAGATGGATTGTCCAGTTTTCTATACACTACTTTCCGTTTTTCGCGCACCATGTATGCTCCCGTGAAGGAAAACGGCAGAGATGGCACGTTTCTTGTACCTGCATTCCATGATTCCGCGATCCGGTCGTGAGTTACTGCTCTCAGTCGCAGTTACCGGCCTTCTTATCTGCCCCGGCACAGCGGTGTGCGCGGCTGAAGGCGCGGACATGCAGAACGCAACGACAGCCATCAAAGTGGATCAGGTGGGCTACCCGCTGGATGGTCCCAAGATTGCCTTCGTTAGTTCCACGCCGCAGGCTCAAGCTATCGCCAAATCCTTCCAGCTCCGCCGCTCAAGCGATGGAGTCGCAGTTTTTCACGGCAATCTGGCACTGCCTGAGCCCGATGCCAACACCGGTGACCAGGTGCAAGCCGCGAACTTCTCCAGCTTTCACGAGCCCGGAACATACTACCTTGACATTCCCGGTGTGGGGCGCAGTTGGAATTTTGCTCTAGCGAGGAACGTCTTCGAGCATGCTTATTACATGGCCATGCGCAGCTTTTACGGGCAGCGCTGCGGGACGGCGGTTGACCTGGGACCGGAGTTTCCTGGCTACTCGCATCCCGCCTGTCACCTGCATGGCGAGTTTCATTCCAGTTCGGGGACTAAAGGGCCACGGAACAACGTAGGCGGCTGGCATGATGCGGGCGACTTCGGCCGCTACATGGTGAATTCCGGAATCACGACAGGCACCTTGCTGTGGGCCTGGGAGATATTCGGCCAGAAGATCAAGGATATTTCGCTCCAGATACCTGAGTCAGGAAACGGTACGCCGGACATCCTGAATGAGGTCCGCTGGAATTTGGAGTGGATGCTGCAGATGCAGGATGACGACGGGGGCGCTTGGCAAAAGCAGAGCAGCGAAAACTTTTCCAGCTCCGTCGATCCGCAGGATGACAAACTACCCAGCGAGGTAATCGGAACCGGCTCGGCTCCCTATAAGAGTACCTGCGCGACCGCGGATCTGGCTGTCGTGGGCGCGATTGCCGCGCGGGTCTATAAGCCTTACGATGCCAAGTTTGCCGCGCAGGCGCTCACAGCAGCGCGGCGGGCCTGGGAGTGGACAGAGAAATATCCCAATGTGACCTTTCGCAATCCGCCGGGCGTCTACACCGGCGAGTACGGCAGCAAGAGTTGCCAGGACCAGCGACTTTGGGCGGCAGCAGAACTTTGGCGCACCACCGGCGAGGCACAATACAACGACTTCTTTCTGAAGAATAATGCCGATATCCTTCCCACCCTGGATTCGCCTCCGGGAAAGGATTGGAGTCCGGTTGGATCAATGGGGCTGTGGGCGTATGCGCTTCCGACGAGCAGGAAGGCAAAAGCCGTTCCAGACGCCAGAGTGGTTGCGGCGATTCGCGAGCGGACCTTGACGGCGGCGGACAGTCTGGTCGAGCGCACGCGCGCTAATCCATATCAAGTGAGCCTTCAGGCAAAGGATTACATATGGGGCTCGAATGGCATTGCGGCAAACTATGGCGTGTATCTGCTGATTGCCAACCTCTTCCATCCCGATGCTGCCTTTGTAAATATTGCGCGGGATAATCTGCACTATCTTTTGGGGCGCAATACCTTCTCGCTGTCCTGGGTGACACAAGTAGGTGAGAACCCGTACATGCACCCGCATCACCGGCCCAGTTGGGATAAGAAACTCACCAAACCATGGCCCGGGATGCTGTCTGGGGGGCCGAATGCCGATCGGCAAGATGCGGTGCTGGTAGCGTTGCCTAAGAATCTACCACCGGCCAGGATATATGTTGATCGGTTGGCCTCATACGCAAGCAATGAGATTTGCATCAATTGGCAGGCATCGCTGGTGTTTTTGCTGGCTGGAGAGTTGCAATAGAGAGCCCCGATCAGTTGGCTCCCTGAAGTAATCCGTGCTATTTCATGGCGGAATCTAACGTCGCTGTAATGCCGGTCGGAGCCGGCAAAAAATTTATCGTGTGTTTCCCGCGGAGAGCGGAGAAACGATGCCTACGGGCATTGAGGAGTGGAATGCTGCAACTTCATTTTGTTGACATCATCATCATTGTGGCCTACCTGCTGAGCACGGTGTTCATCGGCTACTGGGTCTCAAAACGCGCGTCGCAGAACATGCAGAACTATTTTCTGGGTGGCAATGCGATGCCCTGGTATATGCTTGGCATCTCCAACGCATCCGGCATGTTCGACATTAGCGGCACTATGCTGCTGGTTTACTGGATGTTTGTTTATGGCCTGAAGAGCGTATGGATTCCCTGGCTCTGGCCCACATTCAACCAGATATTTTTGATGGTCTATCTCTCCTCGTGGCTCCGCCGCTCCAAAGTGATGACCGGCGCGGAGTGGATCAAGACCCGCTTCGGCACTGGCTTGGGCGCGCAGTTATCGCACATCATTGTTGTGGTCTATGCCTTTGTCAGTATCATAGGATTCTTTACATACGGCTTCAAAGGTATCGGCAAGTTTGCCGCGGAGTTCCTGCCCTTTCATCTTTCGCCCAATCAATACGCGCTGATCCTGGTCGGTATTACTGCGATTTATGTAATCAAAGGCGGCATGATCAGCGTCGTTATTACGGAAGTGGTTCAATTCTTCATTCTCGCTATTGCTAGCTTTGCCGTGGGCATCATCGCCATGATGAAAGTCGCTCCCGCCACTCTGCAGAAAGTGGTGCCGGCCGGCTGGGACAATATCTTTTTCGGTTGGCATCTTGGGTTGGACTGGACGACCTTACTGCCCGCGGCCACGGCCAAAATCGCGGCAGACAAGTATGAACTCTTCGGCTTCTTTGTCATGATGCTGCTCTTCAAGGGCATCTTGATTTCGGCCGCCGGGCCGGCGCCCAACTACGACATGCAGCGCGTGCTTTCCAGCAAGAATCCCCGCGAAGCCTCGATGATGAGCGCGTGGGTCAACATTGTGCTCACCCCGCCCCGCTACTTCCTAATCATCGGATTGACCGTGCTGGCAGCGGCATTTTTAGGTCCCGAACTCAATGGCATGGGCCGGAATCTGGACTTTGAAACCGTATTGCCGATGGTGCTGAGCCGATACGTTCCCGTCGGCCTGCTGGGCTTCCTGATCGCCGGTCTGCTGGCCGCCTTCATGTCCAACTTCGCGGCTACGGTCAATGCCGCTCCGCCTTACTTCGTCAATGACATCTATAAGCGTTACATCAATCCCGATGCCTCGCCCAAGACTTACGTTCGCCTGGCTTATCTCAGCTCATTTGTAGTCGTTGTGCTCGGCGTTTTGATCGGATGGAATGTCACCAGCGTGAATTCGGTGGTGATGTGGATCGTCTCCGGGCTATGGGGTGGCTACACGGCCTCGAACGTCCTCAAGTGGTACTGGTGGCGCTTTAACGGCTTCGGCTATTTCTGGGGAATGATCTCCGGCATCAGTTCCGCATTAGTGCTGGCCTTTCCCGGCTTGCTGGATAAGCTGCCGATTGTACAAAGCTTCCTGGCCAAATACCCCGTCAATCTCGAAGTCACAATCATCTTCCCGGTGGTGCTGGTGATTTCGCTGATCGGCTGCCTGCTCGGCACGCTCTTGACCAAGCCGGAGTCAGACGAGATTCTCATGGACTTCTATCGCCGCGTGCGGCCGTGGGGTTTCTGGGGACCGATTCTCAAAAAGGTTTTGGCCGAAGATCCCAGCTTCAAGCGCAACAAGGATTTCTTCCGCGACATGTTCAACATCGTTGTCGGAATTGTTTGGCAGGTCTCGCTCGTGGCGCTTCCTCTTTATGTCGTAATTCGAGAGTGGGATCGCGTCGCCATTGCCTCGGGCGTGGTGCTATTGACCTCGTTGATTCTCAAATTCACATGGTATGACCATTTGGCCGAACGCGAGGTTGAGACCGACCTTGCCGCTGCTGGAGACGTGTAACGGAAGATAAGCTGGCGACTGCGGTCCCGCAACGGATGGCAGTCGCCTTGAGATTGGACCCTGGGTGGCTAACCAAAGCCATCCTCTACGACATCAGAAAGGGTACGTCCTTGGATCGCCCCCCCACATCACCGGTTGCACTGCTCTCGCCAGCCGCTCAGCTGGGCGAGGTGTCTGTTGAACGCATCGTCTATCATGACTGGGCTGAATGCTACCTGATCGCCAATGGCAGTATCGAAGCCGTGATCGTTCCCGCTATCGGCCGCGTGATGCAGTTGCGGCTCGCAGGCGACCCGGACGGAGCCTTCTGGGAAAACAGGTCATTGGATGGCCAACTGCACGACGCAGCGTCGAACGACTGGACGAACTTCGGCGGAGACAAGTGCTGGCCTGCCCCGCAGACGGTTTGGACCGGACAGCAGGGCCGGGACTGGCCGCCTCCAGATGCTTTCGATGCGCTTCCCGCCGAAGCGGTTCCAAGCCAGCGCGGTGTCGTGGTAACCTCGCCCATCGATTCGTGTTTCGGAATCCAGGTAGTGCGCCATATAGAATTGGACGCCGAGCAGCCCATCATGCGGATCGGAACCGAGTATCGCAAGCTCTTCGGTAGCGCTGTCAAAGTGGGCATTTGGACCGTGACTCAGATGCAGGAACCGAAGTGCGTCTGCATGCTCCTTCCGGAAAAATCCAAATTCGCGTCGGGCTACGTTCGCTTGCTTGCGACCGAGCCGGCAGACCTGCAGATCGACGGACGCCTGCTCTCCCTCGGACGCCACTTGCGCAATCAAGTCAAGATTGGCACCGATGGAAACAGCCTGGCATGGGTCGGACTCAACTGCGTCGTCCGCATCAATGCGGAGATTGGAAGAGGGGAATATCCCGATGGAGGCTGCGTCACAGAGGTGTACACCAACCCCGACCCGCTGAAGTATGTCGAACTGGAAACTTTGGGGCCCTTGACGACGATGGAAGCCGGCGATCGGATCAAGCGGACCACGGTATACACGGTGATGCCGCGATCAACTGAAGACCTCGCGGCCGAAGTGCGGAAGGCATTCAGCTAAGACGCAGAACCTCAGCAATCCGCAGCCGATTTCCGCAGACGATGAAATCCACCTTGTCGGCAACGGCGCATTCAATCACGCGACCGTCGCCCGCGGCGCAACGCCTCCCAGATTAGTTGATTGAACGCCCGGCCCTAGCGTCATACCGGCCGCTTTGATCAGGCGGCTATAGACTCACAGCAACTGGCAATATCTCATCCGCATCGACCCACTGGGTGGGGTAATTGCCGGTGTAGCAGGCAGTGCAGTAACCGGTATGTTCCGGGCCGTCGCAGCTTTTGAGCAAGCCCTCGAGCGACAAGTAGGCCAGCGAATCGGCTTCAATAAAGCGGCGAATCTCTTCTACGGATTTATTGGCGGCGATCAGGTCACGCTTGCTGGGAGTGTCGACGCCATAAAAACATGGTGAAACCGTGGGCGGGCAACTGATGCGCAGATGAACCTCGGTGGCTCCCGCGCCGCGCACCATGCGAACGATTTTGCGGCTCGTGGTCCCGCGGATAATCGAGTCGTCGATCAGGATGACCCGCTTACCTGCCAGCAGATTGCGCACCGGGTTGAGCTTGAGTCGCACGCCGAAGTCGCGCACGCGCTGCTCAGGCTCAATAAATGTGCGGCCCACATAGTGATTGCGAATGAGGCCCATTCGAAACGGGATGTTTGCTTCTTCAGCGTAGCCGAGCGCCGCCGTGACGCCTGAGTCGGGCACCGGCACCACCAAATCCGCGGGCACGCCGGATTCGCGGGCCAACTGACGCCCCATCTGGTCGCGGCTGTCAGAGACCCAGCGGCCAAAGATGCGGCTGTCGGGGCGGGCAAAGTAGACGTGCTCAAAGATGCAACTGGATTGCGGCGTGCCGGTTGCAAATTGGCGGCTGGTGACGCCGTCTTCCGTGACCATGACCAGTTCGCCGGGAAGCACGTCTCGCTCGAATGTGGCGCGCAGCAGATCGAAGGCGCAACTCTCGCTGGCGAAGACGATTGTGTCGGGGCCCTCCGGATTCTTGATACGTCCCATCGAGAGCGGGCGGAAGCCGCGTGGGTCGCGAGCGGCGAAGATGCGGTCGCGAGTCATCATCACAATGGAGAAGGCTCCATCGATCTGGCGAAGCGAGTCGGCAATCGCATCCACCAGGGTTCCGGCGGGAGAGTGCGCGATCAGTTGAACGATGATCTCGGAGTCTGATGTGGTTTGGAAGTAAGCGCCATCCCGTTCCAGGCGAGCGCGCACGTTGCCCAGGTTGACCAGGTTTCCGTTGTGGGCGATGGCGATCAGCCCTTTGGTTGAATCCACGCGGATGGGCTGCGCGTTGAGCAGCGCCGAGTCGCCAGTAGTTGAGTAGCGCGTGTGGCCGATGGCCATTCCACCGGTCAGCTTGGCCAGCACATCGTCGGTGAAGATCTCTGAAACCAGGCCCATGCCCTTGATGTTCGCGAGATGCTGGCCGTCTGCCGTGGCAATGCCCGCCGATTCCTGGCCGCGATGCTGTAGAGCGTAGAGGCCGAGATAGGCTTGGCGGGCGGCATCCGGATGGCCGTGAATGGCGATGACGCCGCACTCTTCGTGGAGTTTGTCAGAGGCTGGGAACTGGGAACAGGGATCAGGGATCAGTAGCCCAAGTTCACGCGATTGGTCGGAAATTCCCTCGACTCCCTGATAGAGAAGCCCACTCATGCGGTTACCTCGCCGTGGAGAATGGCTTCCAGAGCCGAGGCCCAAGGCTTACGAAATGCGGCCAATGGTGCTGAGATAAAAGGCTCTCCGTCTACCGTGATCTCCAAGCGGTGACCGCCGGTTGTGCCGATGCGGGCTGTGAGGAAGTTGTATTTCGCGGCCAGTTTCTCAATGGTGGAGACGTTCGAGGGGTGAGTGGTAACCAGCACTGTGGAAGCGGGTTCGGCGAAAAGGCCAAAGAGCGGGTGAACCATGAGCGACTGATCTTGCTCGACGGTTGCGCCGACTCCCTTGGGGAATGCCGCCTGGGCGAGGGCTGCTGCGATACCGCCGTCGGAGATGTCGCGGGCGGAGCAAAGCAGTTTCTCGTCGGCCAATACCTGCAAGAGCGTCTGTAGATCGGCTTCGGCCTCCAGATCAAGCGGTGGTGGAGTACCCCAGAAGCCTTCGAGGACCACTTTGGCGTATTCGGACGAACCGAAGCTGGTCAGATTCGCCAATGCAGTGGTTTCTGTTCCCTCCGGATCAATATCCGCAACAGGCTCTTGCGGAACTATTTCAACCGGGTAATATCTCATGGGCTCGGGCTTGAAGGGAACTTTCAGGCTGGGATCGGGCTCTTGGCCGCGTGGAACCGGCCAGAGCAGCAGAATGGCGTCTTCAGCCTTCTGAAAATCTGCCGGAACCGCCTTGTTCACGTCGTCGAGAATGCCCACGATACCCAGAACCGGAGTGGGATAAATTCCGCCGCCGCGCGTTTCGTTATAAAGCGAAACGTTGCCGCCGGTAATCGGCGTGCCGAGCGCCGTACAAGCCTCCGCAATGCCGTCGATGGCAGCCGAAAGCTGCGCCATAATCTCCGGCTTCTCGGGATTGCCGAAGTTCAGGCAGTTGGTCGCGGCTACCGGCTTGGCGCCGGTCATGGCGACCTTACGGGCGCACTCGGCAACGGCGTGCATCGCGCCTAGCTTGGGGTCGAGGTAAGCCCAACGGCCGTTGCCGTCCAGAGCCATGGCCAAGCCGATCTCGCCGATTGGCCCTTCAAGCCCGTCCGGCCTTCCCGTGCCCTTGATTCGCATGATGCCGCCTTCGCCGCCGGGGCCGATGACGGTATTGGTCTGCACCATGGTGTCGTACTGCTCGTGAACCCAGCGCTTGGAGCAGACGTTGGCGCTGGCCAGGAGTTTTTTCAGGTCGGCGGTGTAATCGCGATCCTCGGCCAGCTTGGCAACGATCTCTTCGGAAGGCTCGAGCGGAATGGGCGACTTCCAAACGCCGACCGGGCGATGGTAGAGCGGCGCGTCATCGGTGAGCGACTGATTGGGAATGTCGGCTACCAGCACTCCATGATGACGAATGCGCAGCCGCGGCTCGGGCTGCACCGTGCCGACGATCACGCCATCCAGACCCCACTTTTCAAAGACTTTGAGTACCTCATCCTCGCGGCCTTTGATGGCCACCAGCAGCATTCGCTCCTGGCTCTCGGAGAGCATGATCTCGTAGGCGCTCATGCCGGTTTCGCGCTGCGGAACCAGATCCAGCTCAACGTCCAGTCCCACTCCGCCGCGCGCGCCCATCTCGCAGGTCGAACACGTTAATCCAGCAGCCCCCATATCCTGAATACCGACAATCACGCCGGTCTTCATGGCCTCAAGGCAGGCTTCCATCAGCAGCTTTTCCATGAAGGGATCGCCCACCTGCACGTTGGGCCGCTTTGCCTCGGTGCCCTCATGAAACTCTTCGGAGGCCATGGTTGCGCCATGGATGCCGTCGCGGCCTGTCTTTGCGCCCACGTAGATGACCGGGTTGCCGGCGCCGCTGGCTTTGCCGTAGAAGATTTCGTCTTTGCGCACCATGCCCAGCGCAAACGCGTTCACCAGCGGATTGCCGCTATAACAGGGCTCGAATTTCGTTTCGCCACCCAGGCACGGCACGCCAAAGCAGTTGCCATAGGCGGCGATGCCGCTGACTACGCCTTCGACAATCGAGTGGTTCTTGCGGGCGGTTTCCGGTTCAGCGCCGGCAACGCCTTCTTCCGGCTCAATCGACCCAAAGCGCAGCGAATCCATCACCGCCAGCGGGCGCGCGCCCATGGTGAAAATGTCGCGCAAGATGCCCCCGACGCCGGTAGCCGCGCCTTGAAAAGGCTCGATGTAGCTGGGATGGTTGTGGCTCTCGATCTTGAAGGCGCAGGCCCAGCCTTCGCCCACGTCGATGATGCCGGCGTTCTCTCCCGGCCCCTGGACGACCAGGTCGCTCTTGGTAGGCAGCCGCTTGAGGTGTACACGGCTCGACTTATAAGAGCAGTGCTCGCTCCACATCACGCTGTAAATGCCCAGTTCAGTGAGGGATGGCACGCGCCCCAGCGCGGCTTCGATGCGGCTGTATTCATCCGGCGTGATGCTGTGCTGGGCTAGTAACTCCGGAGTGATCGAAGTCGGCTCGGGCAAAACTTGAGAAGATGCGGTGGTCATAGCGATTGCCTCCATTGTCGCACGGGAGTCGCCTTCGGAGAGTGGTTTGAAGATGTGGAAAGCAAGGACCAATCCCACGAGGTGCATTCCGTTGTACGATTGCGAGACAATGCGGCGGCGCATCTTTGCCGTTCTGGCGCGCCCAGCTTTAGCATCAGCGACAGCAATTTGGCGTAAAAGTAAAGCGTCGCACGATGCTTTCGAAGCGAATTCTCACCCTTTCCGCAAAGAACGTGAAAAAGATGGGCCGCACAGTATTTAGTTGGCGAATCAACTGTCGTGGCATCCCACCCATTCCCACAAAAAACGCGGGAATGGATGGGGCAACCTACAGTATTCGGTTGCCTAATCAATCATCATGGTGGAAATAGAAGAGGTTCCCGTCCAGATCTTTTACGGTGAACTGCCGTAATCCCCAAGGCTTCTTTTCCAGAGGATCAACGATGTTCGCACCGATCGACTTTAGTTCCAGGTACGACGCATCGATATCTTGAGCGAAGACCCAGTGGATGGCAGGCTCGAACGGCGGCTTCCTCTTTCGAAAGAATATTGCCACATGATCGCGTGACACGGCCCCAATCTCTTTGTCTGGGTAGAGCCACCCAATCTCAAACCCGAGTGCATCTCTGTAATGCTGTTGTGCGCGTTCGACGTCAGCGACCGGCAACTCTGGCACTGGCTGTCCAATAGAGTGCATTTTCTCTTTTGCGCCCACAGAATTCTCCTTCTGCTCTCCTTTATGCAACAAGATCGGTCCCGCGTCAAGTTGGGGCACTGCCTTCCAACCAGGGCAAACGCATCTTCTTCATTTCCGTTGCAGAAAATAACCTCCCATCGGCGCACAATCAAAGCATGAACCACGACGACAGGCGCGGGCCGTTACTGTTCCCTGTTCCCTATTCCCTATTGCCTGCCTATACCCCCCACCCCCCCTACAATATTTTTTATTCGTGCAGATAATTACGCAGCTGGAGAAGAAAACGAAGCGATGAAAGTGAAGAATACCCGCGTCATTACTGAATGAAACTCAGTTTCAGGAAAAATCCTCAATGTGCGCGAAATCGCACATAAAGTACCGT
>Ga0116117_1000018_pt1 | contig 92639 bp, 85 predicted proteins | sample June2015DPH_11_1_FD_89790 | JGI IMG/M metagenome (GOLD analysis project Ga0116117, IMG submission 89790) | Peatland microbial communities from SPRUCE experiment site at the Marcell Experimental Forest, Minnesota, USA - June2015DPH_11_10 | ecosystem: Environmental > Terrestrial > Soil > Wetlands... | reverse complement strand
TAGTGGTGCAAGATCGCTCATCCCGGCCCCATCAGTTTCCAGAGATTACTTATGAAATCAGATTCCACGTCAAAGAAAGTGCTCCGCTGCCCCCATTGCTTTCTCCAGCAATTCATGACGGCGACTGGATTCTGCCGTCGTTGTCGCCGATCACTCGGAGACTCGCATATCGATTCATCCAACCCCGCGCCACTGCCCACTGGCGATGATTTGTCGGCGAAGTTTCTAGCAAGGCAGATCGGCGCCACGATACGAATTATGCGCAAGCAAAGGCGGCTCAGCCAAGAGCGTCTAGCCGGCAAGATCGGAATTTCACGACCCTCCATCACGAAGCTCGAAAGCGGCAAAGCAGTCCCTTCGCTCGCAAAACTTCAGCGAGTCACGGTCGCATTAGGCATCGACATCGCTGAGGTCTTCCAATGCATCCGCAAATAGGTGATCTCGCGAAAATTCCGGTCCAATGCAGTCCGACAGGTTGACGACACCAAGAATGATTGATCGGCGAGCACCTACGCGAAAAACCTGCGCGAGTTGCACTCTGGCTGGCAAAGTTCTTGACAATGCGAACCTATACGCAAGGCAAATCGAGTCTCCAGCGAGTCTCCAGAAGATGCGATTCAGCCGAGACATGCATGAATACAGGGTTCCGAACATGTTTCCATCTTCTGCATCGGAAAGTTCTAGAAAGCGGGCCGTTTTTTCGCGTTGTGCGCCTGCCTTCAGCGACAAGTCTTTGCTGTAGGTCACACACGCATCGCAGTGGGAATCGTGTCCCGCGTCATGGGAAAAGCACTCCACCTCGGCGGCGTGACGTAAAACTTTCCCACCCAGGACACACCCGCGGTTAGAGCGAAAAGCTGTCGAAAAATGTTCCCCTGCATCTAGACACGGGAACAGATTTATGCAGGTTCAGAAGAAAATCGCCGTTTGGCGCGAATTACTCATCTTTCTGTCCTGCCAGCAGTTCTCTTACGAGGTCACTCTGTTCTAACTTCTATTTGATGCAGGCGGATTCTCATGATTCGGCAGTTGGTTCTGCGTTTGGCAGCAGTGGAGCGAATGGGTTCCTGCGCCGCATGAACGACCAGTACCCCCGACGCCGCCTCGACACGGAGGCGGCCCTGGCTGCGCATCGAGATCCGGCCAAGGCACTGTGCATCAGGCGGGGAGTCGAAGTCGCGAGAGTTAATCCCGCGCTGTTTACCTTCATGGAGTTCGACGCGATTCGATGGGAGTGTCCTGAATGAACGCAAAGGGACAATCTGCACGAATTCTTAAATTCCCGGAGCTCGTCGATTCGACCGAAGCGGCCCGTCTACTCAACCGGCCGCCAACAACCCTAAAGCGCTGGCGCTACGAAGGCGTTGGACCTGACTGGATCGAAATGGAAGGCAAGATCAGCTATGATGTAGCAGTTCTGCTGGAGTACATAAAGCGGAACACACGAATTGCTTCCGTGCGGGCTGCAAGGGAGGAAATTCGTGGACTTGTTTAGAAAGAAGAACTCCAAGTTTTTTTGGTACGACTTCACGGTACGTGGCGAGCGCTACCGCGGATCTACGAAAGAAACAAACGAAACCCGAGCAGACAAAATTGCTGCTCTTAAACTCGCTGCCGCGATCAGGGGCAGCGATCCGCTCGACCAAAAGTCGCCCACTCTGAGGGAATACTCAAAAGCCTTTCTGGAGTGGGTCGAAACCGGAAGGCTTGACTCCGATACTAGGCGTTATTACCGGAACGGATGGCGTCTATTGAAAGAGAAGAAGATTCTCGGGAAGCAGATGAACCGTATCACAAAGGACGAGATCGAGAAGCTGAGATTTCCAGGTTCAGCATCGAACGGAAATAACGCGTTACGGACCTTGCGGCGAATGTTCAACAAGGCTAAGGAGGACAAGAAAATTCAAGAGATCCCAGAGTTCGCCCTTTTTAAAGAGATTGGGCGTTCGCTGCGGCTCAATGACGAAGCAGAAAGGAGGCTCTTGCCGGTCGCCGAGCAGCCCCTCAAGGACATCATCATCGTCATGCGCGACACCGGTATGCGCAACGTGCGCGAGTTTGTACAGCATGAAGATCGAGAACGTTGATTTCGATGCCGGGACTATCTTCAACCCGGCAAGCAAAACCAAGAAGGGGCGCAGATTCATACCAATGAGCAACCGGGTGAAGCTGATCCTACGATCCCGCACTCAAGGGCGCTCCGAAGGATGGGTGTTCGCCTCCGTTAAAAAAGGCAAGCACATTGGCATCTCATTGGTGAACCGGCAGTGGGTTGCTGCCCGGGCGGCGGCGGGGTTGCCGAAGGATCTGGTGCTCTACTGTGCCCGGCACGATTTTGGCAGTTTTGTCCTGAGTAAGACCGGCAACCTGAAGTCTGTCATGGATATCATGGGGCATGTCGACATCAAGAGCGCGATGGTATACCAGCACCACGAACTCGAAGCTGTACGCGAAGTAATCAACTCACGGCACATTCAGCGGCACACCGTGAAAACGCCAACCTCGTAAGTTATTGAAAAGATGGAGCCGAAAGTCGGACTCGAACCGACGACCTGCTGATTACGAATCAGCTGCTCTACCAACTGAGCTACTTCGGCCTACTTCTGAGATTGTATCGTTGCGCTCCCCTTCGGTAAAGTTCCACACCGAGTTGAGCCGCCCGCGCAAATTCCGTGCGAGCAGTTCCGGCTTCAGGCCTGGCACAAAAAACAAGCGAGATCCAGAATCGCTTCCAGCCCTCGCTTGTGTTCTCAAGATTCTGCCGGAACCCGGCCTGTGGGTTTACAGCGGCTGCACGTCGGCAGCCTGCCAGCCCTTCGGCCCCTTTACTACGTTGAACTGTACAGCTTGACCTTCTTGCAAACTCTTGAAACCACTCGAGGTGATTGCAGAATAATGCACGAAAACATCTTCGCCGCTCTGACGCGAGATGAAGCCGAAACCCTTCGCGTCATTAAACCACTTCACAGTACCTTGTTCCATTTTGATCGTGTTTCCTGTATTGAATTGCGCTGGATGAATCGGAGCGACCACTGGCAGAATCTTGCTCGGTTGGGCGAGTACTGCTCACGCCCGCTTCGGTCTAACGCTGACAGCAGTGTAGCACCCCTTTGAAAAAAAAAGTGCGAATATTATCGCGTCCGACGCTTTCTTTTTTATCTTCTTCTTGGGAAGTTATTGAATTAGAATACCTTAAACTCGTGCTATTTTTGTGTTACCGTTGAAGGTTACCATGCCTAAAGATTCCGTTCCTGACCTGCTATCTCATGCCACAGAAATGCTCGAAGCGCAGTTCACCTCCTTACCAGCCTTTGATTCCTCCGTCGACCTCGCCGCAATTGCCCCTGTTCTAGAAAAGGTTGCGCTCCGCCTGGGCGACAACTATCCCTATTTTCACCCGCTTTATGCGGGGCAAATGCTCAAACCGCCGCATCCATTGGCGCGAGCAGCCTATGCGCTGGCCATGAACATTAACCCCAACAACCACGCGCGCGACGGCGGCCGCGCCAGCTCTGAGATGGAGATCGAGGCAGTACGGGAGATTGCCGGCGTCTTCGGATGGAAGGATTTTCTCGGCCACCTGACTTCTAGTGGCACGCTCGCCAACCTGGAAGCTCTGTGGGTTGCGGGACAATTAGCGCCAGGCAAGCGCATCGTCGGCTCCGGGCAGGCGCACTATACCCACCAGCGCATCTCCGCTGTGCTTAAGCTCGATTACACATCCGTCGCATCCGACCACCGCGGGCGGATGAGCATCGATGCCCTTGAGGCCGAGTTGCGCAAGGGCGATGTAGGCACGGTGGTCGTCACGCTCGGCACCACGGCGATCGGCGCGGTGGATCCGCTGGATCAGATCCTGGCGCTGCGCGAGCGGTACGCGTTCCGCATTCATGTGGACGGAGCCTACGGCGGCTACTTCCGGCTGATCTCCAATGCTTTGGCTGACCCGGCGCGGCGAGCATATGAAGCCATTGATCAGGCCGATTCCATCGTTGTCGATCCCCACAAGCACGGCCTTCAGCCCTACGGCTGTGGATGCATTCTCTTTCGCGATCCCTCGGTGGGGCGCTTCTACAAGCACGATTCGCCTTACACCTACTTCACTTCAAAGCAGTTGCATCTGGGCGAAATCAGTTTGGAGTGCTCGCGGGCCGGCGCGGCCGCAGTTGCTTTGTGGGCAACGCAGCGGCTTTTGCCGCTTGTGCCGGGGGGCGAATTTGCCATCGGATTGGCGAAATGCCGTTCAGCAGCCGTCGAGCTCAACCGTCGATTGAGTCAGGATCAGGCCAGGCGCTTCCACACGCTCGGCGACGGCCCAGAGCTCGATATTGTTGTCTGGAAGGTCAACGCCGAGACGCCCGAGCAATCCTCGAATCTTGCGCAGAAAATCTTTGTAGCCAGCGCCCTTCATGATTTACATCTCGCTCTTGTAGAATTGCCGCTGGCATGGTTTCGGCCCGCAACTGGTTCTGAATCGGCAAGCGGCGTGGCGACGGTCACCTGCCTGCGCTCGGTGTTAATGAAGCCCGAACACGAGGCGTGGCTCGACAGAATTTGGGAAAGATTGACCGCGGCTTGCGCGGATGTGATGGGAGAGTAGCAAAAATGTCAATGGAAGCAGTCACTCACGTCGAAAAGGAAAAAATCCTCCTCAAGATCGGCGATTGTGCCGTCACCGTTCTTCCCCAGTTCGGCGGCAAAGTCGCTTCCATCCTGGTCAAGGGCCACGAGTTGCTGCAAACCCCTCTCGCCCCTTACGGCCCGCGTACCCAGACTATGGGCTTTAACGAGGGCGATGCCAGCGGCTGGGACGAATGTCTGCCCTCGGTCTCTGGTTGCACCGTGCAAACTGTCAACGGCTCCGCCCAGGTTCCCGATCACGGCGACCTTTGGCGCGTCGAGTGGAAGCTTCTCTCCAGCGACAACGGCTCAGTCACTCTGCGCGGTGACTGCTTTTCACTGCCTTTGACACTCCTTCGCACCATCGCCCTCACCCAAACAGAAAAGGGCTACCGCATTCACGCCGACTATCAGGTCACTAACACAGGCAAGGCCGAAACTCCCTGGGCGTGGTCGGCGCATCCTGGCTATCTTGCTGAAGAAGGAGACAAACTCAGCCTGCCTGACTCCATTAAGGCGCTGCGGCTGGAGTGGTCTCGCAACAATCGCCTGGGCAAAGGTGGCGATACCATCGCGTGGCCCGTCGCAAAACTCACCACGGGCGGCGAAACCGATCTGCGTATCTCCACAGAGACCCACTCAGGGGTAGGAGACAAGCTCTTTGCCGGCCCACTCGGCTCCGCTCAAAACTGGGTAGCACTCGAGCGTCCCAAGGCCGGTGTTCGCTTGCGCGTTAGCTTCGACGCAGCTAAGACACCTTATCTAGGCCTGTGGATTTGCCAGGATGGCTATCCTGAAGGCTCCGGTCCGCAACAACACTGTGTTGCCATGGAACCAACCACCGCACCTGTAGATTCGCTGGCGATCACCGGACCCTGGTCGCGCACTCTAGCCGCCGGGGAGTCCTACTTCTGGCCGATGACTCTTGATCTTGATGTTCTGTAGCATCTACGGATGAAACGAACCGCCACTAACTTGCTGACTTGCTCTCCCGCGAAGCGGGGCTAACTTGCTAATTGTTGACCCAACTCGTCGAACAAAATGAATGTTGGAGAGACGACCAAGCTCAACCAGATTTACTAACGAGGAGTGTGACCCGAGATGCAGGATCCCGCAATTTTAAGCTCTCAGCACCTAGACCGCTTTCACGCCAAACCGGCGATTTTCGTCGCACCCGGCCGCGTCAACCTGATCGGCGAACACACCGATTATGCCGAAGGCTTTGTAATGCCCGTGGCCATCAACTTTGCCACCCTGGCCGCCATCTCGCCGCGCTCGGACGGCAAGATCGTCATCTATTCCGAAAACTACAAAGAAGAAAAGACCTTTGACGCCGCCGCGCTGCCTGCCAAGGCCAGCAAGCACTGGAGCGACTATCCGATCGGTGTCGTCGCTATCCTCACCGGCGAAGGCCACAAGATTCCCGCCTTCAGCCTTAGCCTCTGGGGAGACGTGCCGCTCGGTTCCGGTCTCTCGAGTTCAGCTGCTCTTGAAGTGGTAACGGCGCTGGCGGTTCTCTCGCTCATCAATGCGAGTTATCCCGGTCCCGTGCTCGCCCGCCTCTGTCAGCGCGTCGAGAATGAATTTGTCGGCGCCAACTGCGGCATCATGGACCAGTTCATCTCCGCCAACGGCCAAGCCAATCACGCCCTCCTGCTCGATTGCCGCGATCTCAGCTTCCGTCTCGCGCCCATTCCCGCCAACGTGGCGTTGGTCATCGCCAACACCATGGTCAAGCACTCCATCGCCGGTGGTGACTATCCCACCCGCCGCCGCGAGTCTGAGGCCGCCTGCGCCATCATCAACAGCCATCGCGGCCACGTGCCCTTCCTGCGCGATGCAACACTTGACGACCTCGAAAAATGGGGCAGCGAGATGGAGCCCAAATCTTACTTGCGCGCCAAGCACGTCATCACAGAGGACCTGCGCACCGTGGCCGCCAGCGTGGCTCTGCTCAAAGGCGACATCAAGGAAGTAGGCCGCCTGATGGCCGAAGCTCACACCAGTTACAGCAAGGACTTCGAAGGCAGTTGCGCAGAAGCTGACTTGATGGTTGAGTTAGCCAACGAGTTACCCGGCCTGATCGGCGCCAGACTAACTGGCGGCGGCTTCGGCGGCTGCACAGTCAATTTGGTAGAGCAAGACAAAGCCAAAGCCTTCGCTGAAGAATTAGCCAAGCGCTACGAAGCCAAAACCCACATCAAGCCCGAAATTCACATCTGCCACGCCTCTGACGGCGCGCGCCGCCTCTCGTAATTTCTTTTGCATCACCCAGTCTGTCAGGTCTCGAAAAATCGAGACCTGACAGACCAGCAACTCAAGAGTGTTACATCACGAATTCATGTGTCAGGGCACGACTAAAGTCGTGCCCTGACACATCCCATGCTAACTAAAGAGATTGACTCCAAGCCAGCCAAAGCCAAGAAGAAAGGAAAGAAATCCTATGATGCCAAGTGTCTGAGTGATACAGTACTTCCACGCTCTATAAGTATCGTGGTTGGGAGAATGGCAGTAATCCTCGTAACAATAGGTCATCCACAATAAGAATGCTATCAAGAGGAAGATCGCAGTACCGAAGAATCCAACAACGATAGGAGCAACCTCTGCCGTCTTCTGGGCAAGAACGGAAAAAGGAGGCTTCTGATTCACCATTATGTTGATGAGAAAAGCAAGCGCTCCAGCAGATAAGGTAATGGAAAGCTTCGCCAGTCCCTCATAATGCGTCCAGTGTGGCCCAAATTCTCCTCCCTCCTTTTGCAGAAGAGCATTCAGGTTATGTTTGGGATCGAACAGATGAAACCATGACTTGTAACGCACGGCCTTGACGAGAATCCAAACGATCATGGCCAACCCTGGGAAGCCAAGAACAACGAATGCATGCCATATCGAAGAATTGAATCCTGTGGACATGATGGGGACTAAACCTCGCAAAAGCAGTATATACAATAAGCATATGGGAATCACTAGGATGGCAAACCGCAATCCATTGTCTAAACCGCTGATTGATGACGACGGCGAGGTGCGAGAGATCACCGCCGCAGACGTTGTTCACTTCAAGCCTTTCTCCACGCTGCCCGCAGCCGAACAAAAAGTGCTGCTGAAGTTGCGCAGGCGCGGACCGCAGAAGACGCCGAAGAAGGTTCCTATCTCAATTCGACTCTCGCCGGATGTGGCCGAGGGTCTGCGCGCCACCGGCAACGGCTGGCAAAATCGCGCAGATAAAGCGCTCCGGTCGTGGCTGGCAAGGCAGACCGCATCTCACGCTTGATGCCGGTTCATCGCCCGCTCCAAAGATCTTCGAAAACCTGCCGGAGTTTTGCGCAAAACAAATCATCGAGCCTTTCCCCATAGAGAACACCCACCCGGTATGGACAGTGGACACGCCAATAACCCATCGTCAAAAGGCCCTAACCACCATTCCTTGCTAAAATTGGATAGCGTTTACCTGATAACCACCGGGCGAGATCGCCAGTGCCTGGCTGGCATCACAAGATTCTTTTTCCCCAGTTCGCCGCTTTGCAGCCAGGGAGCGTCGTGGAGGCAAGAAAGTCATGCAACCTACGTCATCCAAGCCGTTTTCTTACGAGACTTTTCCCGCCTCGGGCCTGGTGGCCTACTTCTCGATGGAGATTGCCATCAGCCCCGTCATGCCCACCTACTCAGGCGGCCTGGGCGTTCTGGCCGGGGACACGCTCCGCTCCATGGCAGACCTGGGTGTTCCCCTGGTCGCCTTTTCGCTCGTTCATCGCAAGGGTTACTTCCAACAGCACTTGGACAAATCCGGCAGGCAGACCGAAGATATTCAGCCGTGGAATCCAGCCGACTTCTGCACCGAGGAAAAGGCGCGGGTTACGGTTTCCGTAGAAGACCGCGTGATTACAGTGCGCTGTTGGCGCTATGACCTGGTTGGTCGATACGGCCACGTGGTGCCCATCTATTTGTTGGACACAGATCTAGACGAAAATTCAGGGTGGGATCGCGGCCTCACCGATCACCTCTATGGCGGAGATACCAACTACCGTTTGCAGCAGGAGATTGTGCTGGGCATGGGCGGCGCGCGCATGGCCCTCGCTCTGGGCCATCGCGTCAATGTTTACCACATGAACGAGGGCCACGCCGCACTGCTGACACTTGCTCTGCTCGAGAGCCAGTTAGGTGGAGGACCGCTGGGCGCAGCCACGGAAACTGACATGGAGCAGGTGAGGAGGAAGTGCGTCTTCACCACCCATACACCAGTTCCGGCCGGGCATGACCGCTTCTCCACCGATCAGGCCGGCCGCATCCTCGGCGGCGACCGCACGGCACGCCTGGAAAGGCTGGGCTGTTTTCGCGACGGCATGTTGAATATGACCCTGCTGGCGCTGCGCTTTTCGCGTTATGCCAACGGCGTCGCCATGCAGCACGCCAAGGTCTCGCAAGCCATGTTCCCGGAGTTTCAAATCGACTCCATCACCAACGGCGTTCACGCGCCCACCTGGGTCTCCGATTCCTTTCAAGTCATGCTCGATGCGTATATCCCCGCCTGGCGGCGCGACACCCTTTATCTGCGCAACTCGATCGACCTGCCCGAGGAAAAGATTCTCTCCGCTCATGCCCGCAACAAAGCAGCGTTGCTGGCCGAGGTAGCCGTACGCACCGGCATGAAGATGAATCCCAAGGTGCTCACATTGGGATTTGCCCGTCGCGCAGCCACTTATAAGCGCGCCACCCTGCTCTTCACCGATCCTGAGCGACTGGCGGAGATTGCTACCAAGGCCGGTGGCTTGCAGATTATTTATGCCGGCAAAGCCCATCCCCAGGACGACCCCGGCAAAGCCTTGATTCAGCAGGTCGTCGCCGATGCCGCCAAACTCTCTTCCGACATGCTGCGCATCGTCTATCTCGAAAACTACGATTGGGAACTCGGCGCAATGATGACCGCCGGCGTCGATGTCTGGGTCAATACGCCGCGCCGCCCCTACGAAGCTTCCGGAACCAGCGGCATGAAGGCTGCGCTGAACGGCGTCCCCAGCCTCTCGATTCTCGACGGGTGGTGGATTGAGGGTTGCATCGAGGGCTTCACCGGCTGGGCCATTGAAGACGGCGCCGATGATGCCGCCGAGGCCGACTCGCTTTATATGAAGATGGAAACCGCCGTCGTCCCGCTCTTCCTGGATGCGCCGGAAAAGTGGGCTCACCTGATGCGCAACACGCTGGCCTTCAATGGCTCTTACTTCACCACCAACCGCATGGCGCGGCAATACACCCGCAACGCCTACTATCCGGTGAGGCTGAATGAAAAAGCCAGCAGCGCAAAGAAACCGCCGCAAGCAGAGGAAATCTGAGAGACCAGGGCGGGACCAGCATCAATGCAGACGCATCTTCTTCCACGGTAGTTGCAGAACATGAGCTTGCCTCCAGAGCCGCGGGCCCTTACTGACAACTGAAAACTGTCAACTGACTTCGCGAATCCGTTTCTGCAAATCGAAGAGGCTCCAATAAGTGTGATCCGAATCACCGAGTCAGCAGGCCGAAACTAAGTAGCCTAGTGAGAGGTCGCAGGTGCTAAAAGCGCCGGACAAACAAGGAGCTTCATCATGGCTTATGTAATTACCGATGCTTGCACCAAGGACTATCTTTGCGCAGCGGAATGCGCTACCGCCGCCATTTCGCCTGCTTCTGCCGGCGATGCAGCCGCCGCTGGCGTCCCGCAGTTGTTCATCAATCCCGATGAGTGCATCGACTGCGGCAGTTGCGCGTCCATTTGCCCATCGAACGCGATCTTTGCCGAAGACGACCTGCCGGCGGATAAGGCTCACTTCGCAGCCAAGAACAAGGCCTATTTCAACTAGGCTGCGTCTTGCCGACACCGGAATCTGGGTGCCCCACCTTCGCCGCGTTCTTGTTTTTGCGGCTAAGGTGGGATTATTGCGCGTTCCCGAAAAACCAATAAATCTCCGCCAGTTCTCAACGCTCGGTTCTCGCAAGCGTCGGTGATGCCGTGGCCAAAGAGGTCATCGGCGTCACTGGCAGCGTAAGCGTCTGCACCGTCGCCGGATCGTCGCGCAGCTTCACATAGAGCAAGCCATTTGCCGGATGCGGAACGCTCAACTGTGTTCCCGTAAACTCCGGCGGCACCTCGGCGGCGTTGTCGAACTCCGGCGAAGCAGCGATCGATTCAGCCAGAAAAAGATTGGTCCCCGTCAGTGTGCAAGGTTTGGCTGTCGCATGCGGGCAGTGCAACTCCTTGAAGCCAGGCAGTCGCACCAGCGTTCCCAGCGCCAGCCAGTCGCCGGTCACTCCGTCGGCTGACACGGCGCGCACCCGCAGCGGCCCGAAGGCAGAAGAGCCAAAACGGGCCAGCGGTTCCACAACTCCCAAAGCAGTTTTCGCGTCTTCGAGTACCAGGCTGCCGTCAGCCAGTCCAAGCACCGTGCTGAAGCTGCCATCGGTCGCGGCCACTTCAATTCTTTCGTTGCGGGGAAACTTCTCCGGCTCTTGCGAGCGAAGAAAGAAAACCAGCCGCTGCTCCAGAGGCAGATCGTCAGCGCTGCCCAGATGCACCGGCGAGGGCGCGGTCGCAACCTCGTCCTGACTTCCTTTGCTGAGTAGCGTGACCTGCGGACGGCGCGGCTCAACGGTGACTGCAACCTTCGACTGACGTCCGTCCTGCAACGTCGCATTCGCACTATTGCGCGTTCCGGGATGCAAACCAGCCGTCGAGCTGTCTGCGTTCATCGTCAATTGGTCATAGTCCTGCACGCGCGTGAGCGTGGCCGGACTCCATGTGATGCCGTCCAGGCTAACCTTGGCCACCTCGTCCAGACGGTTGCCTTTCAACAGTGCCTCCGTGTCGCCCGCACTCAGCGTCAGACGATCCAGCGCCGCCGCCTCAGCATAAGCCTCCAACGGCAACTGGTCTGGTTTTTCCAGGCCAAACTGATAAACTTCCAGGTTCACCAGCCCCGGAGCAGCGTCCTTCATCGGCACAGCCACCTCCAGCAACTCAGGCTTGGGTGATTTCCAATTCAGCTTGAGGGGGCTGCCGCTCCCTTTCTGCATCTCGATTCGGTCAATGCACAACGAGTTTCCGCCTTCAATGTGCAGGGTGTCTTCGCGGCCCACAACCAGCGCCGACTGGTCGGCTGCCGCCACGCTCCAACTGCCGGCGAGAGCCGTCCGCAGATGAAAGCGCGGACCTTCCCAATCGTCAAAGCCCCATTTGCCGAGCACAACGCCGGTTAGCTCGCCTGCCGGAATTGCAGGAGCAGGTTGCGCCAGCACCAGTCCGCCCAGCGAAGCATCGGCTTTCAACGGCAGGTCGATCGGGTTGCCGTTATTCTTCTTGCTGGGTTTGTCCAAAATGTGCAGTCTGAGATCATGGGCCTGGTCCGTAGCGAAGACCAGCGGCGCGCCTTCGGCCGGCAGCACCAAGCCTGGCTTCTCGACGCAATAGCTCTCTGCCGTATTGACCGGATGCAGCGGTGGCGGCTTCACTGCGCCCACCGGCGGCAGCGCCACCACCACCACCGACTTGGGATCGCGGAACGAGGGCGGCACGTTCAGCCGCAGATTGAGTGTGTCCCTGGCCGGCACATCCAGTGCCGGAATGTATTGAAAATGCGCCGTATGCAGTGAGGCTAAAATCTTGGCCGTATCCACGATGGCGCCCACATAAGGGCTGAACGCTCCTGCCCCGGCCATTGGCGAAGCACTGATTTGACTCATCAGGTCCCCCGTCGAACCGTTGGTCAATTGCGCCACTCGCGATTGCGCATTGGCGTCGTCCAGCACCAGGCCTTCCGTGTGCTGCACCAGGCAGGGAGCCTGCTGGTCAGTTGGTTTGTCAAAGCACTGTTGGTCAAGCCGGATGCCCAGACTGCGCGCTGCCTTCTCGGCTCGTTCCTTGAGCAAGCCGGGGTCGGTCTGCGAAGTCTCCTTGACCTCGGTCAGGTAGGCATCCAGACGCATACGGTCCCAACTGGCCGCCTGCAAGTCCTGCACGGCGCGAACAAAGGCGCCGGGGCGTCCGCGCACGGCTCCGCGCAGAGTGCTGAAGTCGCCGCCAGTCTCCGGCGCAAGAAAGAGAAGCGCCTGCTGGGCTTCTTCCGGCACGGTCACGAACACGCCCTCGTCGCGCACATTGCGGGTCCAGGTCTCCACGCGAGTAAACCACTCCGCCGGTGGTGGATTGGTGGCCCCGCGCAGGAAAGCGATGATCAGCACATAGTGGGCCGACTGGCTCTCTGGAAGGTCGGGATGAATCCAGAGCCGGTCTCCGGGCTGCAGGTTGGTGACCTCGCTAATCGGCAGCGTGACCTCTCCGCGCTTAACCCGCACGTCCACCTTCGGTCCAGAAAGGTCAAATGCTGGATCAAGGGCGTACACATTTGTCGAGAGCAAGCAGTAAAGCGAAAGTAGCATTAAACAGCGACGCATATCTTCTATTGTACGGAGCAGACCAACTCATGGAATGGCGGCAGAGATTCTCGATGGTTTGAATCAGTCGCGGGAATAAATTGCTCAGTAATTCCCTGGCTGGAACGGGCACATTGAACTTAAGTAACTTTTGAGACCCAGGGCTGCATTATCGGTTACACTGAGGGTTGAATAGCTTCAAACAGAGGGTTTACTAGAGTATTTCTCGAATTCATTTACGGTCGAAGAGATACAGGGAAGATGGCTTTGAGCCGGGCGACAAGCCCTTTCATCACCATGAACCCTTAACTTCATCGGGAAATACATCCAGTTGCCGGATCATGGCAGGCCCTTCAAATTGACTGAAACGAAGCTCAATGCGTCGTCGGGATGTCTCCAGGCAGCCCGCAATCGAGGATAAATTGCAAGCCAATCCTCTGACGCAATGTGTGAAGTTTAGAACTAAAAGCTGCTGTTCTTTCTGCGCGATTCGAACTCCGAAACCGGCGATCATGCCTGCCGGAGAAGATGTGGCACAGGTGGACTCAAGCAGCAACATACGGAGATGAAAGTATGAAATCGACAAAAGCTGTACAAAGTAGCGTAGAAACAAGCAACCTAAGCATTCCCGACGCAGAAGAGATCATCGAAGAAGCTCTCAATGAATTGGCCTCCTCAACCAACCCCGGCCTGGCGCTGGCGCTGCCTTTCCTGGCGCCTCAGGGCTACCAGGCAATTGTCGAGCTGTGCGGCGAAAACGGCCGCAGCAAGCGCCGCAACGCCTCTGCGGATACCTGGTCGCCGGAAGAAGACGAGGTGCGGATCTACTTCGAGCGTATCGATGGCTCCGAGGCTTCCCCGCGGCCCATCCGTGCGCCACGCGCCGCCTTCGAGTCTGACTTCGACGAGGATGACGACGGCCAGGAAGCCGTGATTCCCGCTGACTTGGACGCGCGTGTGAAAGAGCTGTGCGCCGCGCTGGCCGAGGCCGAGCGGGGCGGACATGCTTTCATCGCCCTCAAATGGTTTCGCGATTCCTTCCTGCCGCGCAAGGCCTTCCGCTGGAATCAGCATCCAGAGTCCCGCCAGTCTGTGCTCGCCGAGGCCATTCAGCGCGGCGTTGTGGTCACCAGCAAGATCGCCAATCCCAAGACCCCGGCTTATCCCACCACCACCATTCGCCTCAACCGCGCCGAAGCAGGCATGCCCGATGAGGCGCAACGCTTTCACCCTGTCGCCGCGCATGGCGACTCCATTGCAGAGGCCATTGAAGAAGAACGGGGGAACCTGTGAGCTGCTATTTTTTGGAGGCCACCGCCTTCGCCAAATTATTTGTTCAGGAGCAGGGTACCGACGAACTCATTCGCCTCATGGAGGCCGTCGAGGACAACCGCAAGCTGATCTCTTCGTCCACACCGCTTGAGGTCTATTCGGCCATCCGGCGGCGTGAGCGTTCCGGCGACATCAGCGCTGAAGACGCAACCGCGGCGCTCGATATTCTCCGCCTTGAAGCCGCGCGCATGGTCCAGGAGCCACTCAATCCGGCGGTGCTTGAAGCCGCCCGCCAACTCCTTGACCGCACCACCTTGCGCTGGCCCGACTCGCTGCAACTGGGCGCGGCCATCACCGCCCGCGACATGTTCCAGGGCACCGAGATCATCTTCGTGTCGGCCTCCAAGCAATTGCTCGAAGTCGCCAAAGCAGAAGGATTCCATACTCTCGACCCAGCCAAAGAAGCAGTCGCGCATATCGAGGAGCCGGTTGAAGTAGTCGAGGAACCGGAGTAGGCCCGTGTGAGCTTGGCTCTAGCCATCGACTTCATGGGCCTGAGACAAGCTCGCAGTTTTGGGATCACAGAAGAGCAAGCATCCTGCTGAAGAACGGCGACAGCTACCGTCTCAAACCGCCGAAACAGACTTCAATTCCTCAGTGGTTTTTTTTGCGTCCCGATTCTTGTAACTCGCAGTGATAAATTCGCGGAAGAGCGGATGCGGCTCTAATGGCTTGGATTTGAACTCTGGATGGAACTGGCAGCCTAAGAAGAATGGGTGATCGGGCAGCTCGATGATTTCTACGTAAGTCGCGTCGGGTGTGGTGCCAGTTAGTCTCATTCCAGCGCCTGTCAGCAGGGCTTCGTATTCGCGGTTGAATTCGTAGCGATGGCGGTGGCGCTCGCTGATCTCCGTCGCTCCGCCATAGGCTTTCGAGGCCAGCGAATCTTCTTGCAGAATGCAGGCCCAGGCGCCTAACCGCATGGTCCCGCCCATCTCTTCCACGCCCAGCAACTCACGCAGCTTATAGATGATGCGGTGCTGGCTGGATGGATTGAATTCGCTTGAATTCGCTTCCTTCAATCCGCAAACATTGCGGGCAAATTCGATGCAGGCGGTCTGCATGCCCAGGCAAATTCCAAAATAAGGCACCTGCTTTTCGCGGGCATAGCGAATGGCGTTCAACATGCCTTCAATGCCTCGCTTGCCAAAGCCTCCGGGGACCAGGATGCCGTCGAATCCTTCTAACTGCGACTCATAACTCCTATCTTCGGGAAACTTCGATTCCAGGCCCTCGGCTTCGATCCAAGTTACTTTGAGTTTCAGGTTCTGAGAAATTGCGCCGTGAGTTAGTGCTTCTTTGAGTGACTTATAACTGTCTTCGTACTCGACATATTTTCCGACGATGGCAATGTGAACCTCATCCCTGGGGTGATAGCAGCGGTCGACCAATGCCTTCCACTCGGTAAGGTTGGCTTCAGGCGCTTCAATGTGCAGGTACTTGAGGATGAGTGTGTCAACGCCCTCAAGGGCAAAGCCGAGCGGAACCTCGTAGATGGAGGGCACGGTCATAGCGCCAATGACGGCGCGCTCTTCGACATTGCAGAAGAGGGCAATCTTCTGTTTCATCTCCCGGCCAAGGGCGCGTTCCGAGCGGCACATCAGTATGTCGGCTTGAATGCCGATGGAAAGCAACTCCTTGACGGAATGTTGCGTGGGCTTGGTCTTCAGTTCCTGAGCGGCGGCGATCCACGGCACCAGCGTGAGATGAACAAAGACGGTATTTTCCCGGCCCAATTCCTGACGCATCTGACGGATGGCCTCGAGAAATGGCAGCGACTCGATGTCGCCCACCGTGCCCCCGATCTCGATGATGGTCACATCAGCACCATTTGCAGAGACTTTGCGCATAGCGTTTTTGATTTCGTTAGTCACGTGCGGAATGACCTGGACAGTCTTGCCGAGATAGTCGCCGCGCCGCTCCTTGAGGATGATTTGCTCGTAGATGCGGCCCGTGGTCAGGTTGTTGTCGCGCGACAAAGGCGCATGGGTGAAGCGCTCGTAGTGGCCCAGATCGAGGTCGGTCTCAGCGCCATCGTCGGTCACAAAGACCTCGCCATGCTGGAAGGGCGACATGGTGCCCGGATCGACGTTGAGGTAGGGGTCGAACTTCATCATGTTGACGCGCAGGCCGCGGCTTTCAAGTAAACAGCCGATGGATGCGGCCGCCAGGCCCTTGCCTAAACTGGACACAACTCCGCCCGTCACAAAGACATACTTTGCCGTCATGGATGCAACCTCACTCTTCGATTGTTTGGATTGGCCGTACGAGGTGGACACTCACAAGTATGGCAGAGATGGAGTGCGAAGGATAGAGGAAAAATGGCCAGGTCGCGCGCTTCCGTGCGGCGCGAGCGATCTATCTTTTTCTGAATCTGAGCTTTACGGTGAAATGAAGATTGCGTTGGTGGGCGAAAAATATCGATTCCCGTACAATCGATCACAGGAGCCGATCCCGTGAGGCGAGTCTATATGGACGCCAATGCCACCACTCCTCTGCTGCCGGAGGTGATGGAGGCGATGCGCCCATACTGGATCGAGCGCTTCGGCAACGCGTCGTCGATTCACCTGGACGGGCAGCAGGCTCACAGCGCTGTGGACCATGCGCGGGCGACGCTGGCGGAGTTTTTCAACTGCCATGATGCCGAGGTGGTCTTCAACTCCGGCGGCACCGAGGGCGACAACTCCGCCATCTTTGGGCTGCTGCGCCCCGGCGACCACTTTGTTACGACTGCGATTGAGCACTCGGCGATTTTGGCGGCGGCTGAGCGCATGGCTGCCTTTGGCGTGGAGACGACCTTTGTTGCGCCGCGGCCGAGCGGGCTGATTGACCCGGCGGAGATTGAGCGCGCGCTGCGACCGGCAACAAGGCTCGTCAGCGTGATGCTGGCCAATAACGAAACCGGCGTGCTGCAACCGGTAGAAGAGATTGGCAGGATTGCCAAGGCGGCTGGTGTCTTTTTTCATATTGACGCGGTGCAGGGCGCGGGCAAGGTGCCGCTCGACGTGCGGCGGTTTGGCTGCCATTTGCTTTCGATCAGCGCGCACAAGATGAACGGGCCCAAGGGCGTCGGCGCGATGTTTGTGCGGCGCGGCACTCCGATCGAGTCGCTGCTGGTGGGCGGAAGCCATGAACGCCGCCGCCGCGCTGGAACCGAGAATGTGCCGGGGATTGTGGGTCTGGCCAAGGCCGCGGAGCTGGCCATGCTCGCTCTCGAAGACGGAACGATTCCGCGCCTCGCTGCATTGCGCGACCGTCTGGAGGCGGGAATCTTGCAGCTTCCCGGCACCGGCGTGAATGGCATCCATTCTATCGACTGTCATCCTGAGCGAGCGCAGCGAGTCGAAGGACCTGCGGTTGTTTTTCAAAACGACAAACTGGGTGCCCCATCCTTGCCGCGTCCTTGTTTTTGCGGCAAGGGTGGGATACCTCATAACTCATCGGGCCACGTCCTGGGCGGAGATTGCAACCCCGTCCCCCGCGTGGCCAACTCGACGAACATCTGGTTCGATCACCTGGAGGGCGAGGCGCTGGTGATTGCTCTCGACCTGAAAGGCGTGGCCGTAAGCGGCGGTTCGGCTTGCCACTCCGGCGCTACGGAGCCTAGCCATGTTTTGATGGCCATGGGACTGGACAAGACGCGCGCGCGTGCCAGTCTGCGCTTTAGTTTGCTGAAGACTGCGACCGAGGCCGATGTGGATTTTGTTTTGCAGGTGGTGCCCGAAGCCGTCGAGCACTTGCGGGCGATTTCGCCGGTGGCGGCGGGGACGGCAGGGTGAAATCGACCAGACGATGGACACTGCGTATTGTTTCGCAGTTTTGAAAGGGCACGGCTTTAGAGGCTTCGGAAAAACGCGGGCGGGCGGTAGGCCGGGGATTTATCCCCGGCATCAAGCCAACAAAATCAGCGGGGCTTTAGCCCCTGAGGTATGCTTTTCGGGCTTTTCGCCCAAAATACAGCCTTTTCCGCAGCCTGTGAAGTTGTGCCCTGTTACTAAGCAACGAGTCACTAGAAGGTTTTCTAACTCCGCTAACAACGCTAACCGCGCGAACTCCGCTTTTCCCGAGGACGCCCATGCCCAAGCCCGAAACCATCGCCGCAGCCATCTCAGGAGGGGTTGACGCTTCGACCGTGGCGGCAGCATTATTCGCGTCCGATTTGCAGAAAATTACCTCCCGTCGGTGCATAATCTTAATTGGTGGTCCCGTGTCTGAAATGAGGTCATAGGATGGTCGAGCGGCATCAAAAATGGAGCGCAAAAGGGGATATTCTGGCTCCGCACCCGACCCATAATCGGGTGACCCCCACCCCCCCTACCGGAAAATATCCCTTTCCCCGATGCGTCTTTGCTCCAGACGTGATGATAATTACCATCGAATCAAACACTTGCCAGACCAAGCCAAATGCTTACCTGTTGTAGACATGGTAAAAAACAACCCTAAAAGCACGGTTTTTAAGGCCAATTTGCCCCATTTACCGGCGGTTTGAGCACAAAAAACAGCGATTTTGAAGAGTACTTTATGACGGAACGAACGACCATTGCCGTAGCCATGTCCGGAGGGGTTGACTCCTCGACCGTCGCGGCGATGCTTGCTCGCGAAGGCGACGCCGATTCGCCTAATTCTGTGGTCGGCCTGACGCTACAGCTTTGGGATCAGACGCGCCTCGCCGGCAAGCATGGGATTCCAGACAATCCGGGGTCCCCAACGACAGGTCTTCGTCGTTGGGGTGGTGATGCTCCAAAAGCTGGGCGGTGCTGCTCGCTCGACGATGTTTACGATGCGCGGCGCGTAGCTGAGCATTTGAAGATTCCCTATTATGTCGTCAATCAGCAGGAGCGCTTTGAGGCGGATGTGGTGCGGCCGTTTGTTGCCGAATACCTGGCTGGGCGCACGCCGATTCCCTGCTCGCTCTGCAACAACCATCTCAAATTCGATCAGCTTTTGAAGACTGCGCAGAGCATTGGCGCCAGCCGCATCGCTACTGGGCATTATGCGGTGAATGAGTACGATGAAAAGCGCGGACGCTGGATTCTCAAGCGGCCTGCTGACCTGGCCAAGGATCAGACCTATTTTCTTTTTGGGCTGACGCAGGAGCAGCTTGCGCACACGCTCTTTCCACTAGGCTCCCTGACCAAGCCGGAGGTGCGCGAGATTGCGCGGCAGCATGGACTGGCGCTCGCCGAAAAGCCTGACTCGCAGGAGATTTGCTTCATTCCAGGCGGCGATTACAAGCAGTTTTTGACGGCGTATCTTGAAGAGCAGGGCGAGCGGCTGCCGGAGACAGCGGGAGAATTGGTGGCTCCGAGCGGCGAAGTGCTGGGTCAGCACGAGGGCATCTCCAACTTTACTGTGGGCCAGCGTAAGGGGCTGCGCATCAGTTCGCCTACGCCGCTTTACGTGCTGCAGATTGACCCGACGAGCCACCGTGTGACCGTGGGCGCGGACGACGAACTGGCGACCAGCACTCTGCGCGCGCGAAAACTGAATTGGATTTCGATTCCTGAGTTGAATGCTGCCATGCGCGTGCGAATCAAGATTCGCCATCGGCACGAGCCTGCCTGGGCAACGCTGGAACCCGCTGGCGCGGGCGAGGTTGTTGCAACTTTTGACGAGCCGCAGCGCGCAGTGACTCCGGGCCAGTCGGCGGTCTTTTATGACGGCGACGAGGTAGTTGGCGGGGGCTGGATTGTGTAAGGAAAAGGCGCCTGAGACACTTTAGCCTGTGGAATAGTTGCCCTGATTTTGTTGTAGCCTCAACTCAAGCCGCCCACCGAGGTGTAAGCCCATGAACGACCAAGATACAACCGAACCCAAGCTGCTGAGCCTGCTCGAACAGGCAAGCCAGGCCGCGCTGCACGCCTACGCGCCCTACTCCGGCTTCCGCGTGGGGGCGGCGCTGCGGCTGACCAGCGGCGAAATCGTCACCGGCACGAATGTCGAGAATGTGAGTTACGGACTGACTATCTGCGCCGAGCGTTCCGCTTTGGTCCGAGCCGTTTCTCAGTTCGGACCCAAAATCCGCATCGAGGCCGTCGCCGTCGCCAATCTGAACAGCGCCCCCAGCCCGCCCTGCGGCGCCTGCCGGCAAGTGCTCTCTGAGTTCATCCTGCCCGATGCGCCGGTGATCTTTCCCACCGAAAACGGGCCGCGCGCTCTGCCATTCCACGAGTTGCTGCCGCTGGTCTTCGAGATGAATCTGAAATGATCACGCGCAATATGTGGAGCCGCGCCCGCATCGCGGCGTCAATTCACATGCACGTTGACGATCAAGCGCAAAAAGCGGATGCCGCATCCCAAGCATAAGAATCCATGCCGAGGATGAAGCATCCGCTTTCGTGAAGCTAGAAGCTAGAAGCTAGAAGCTAATAGCTAATAGCCAACAGCTGTTTTCAAGCTGCCTTCGCGTCGTCCGCCGACCTGACCCGATACCGCTTCATCGTGATCGAAAGCGTCCGCTCGATCTTCCGCAGATCGCCGCGCTCTGCCGGTCCGGCAAAGGTCGAAGCTACGCCATGCGCCGAAGCCCGCCCCGTGCGGCCTACGCGATGAACAAAGTCCTCGGCCATCTTGGGCATGTCGAAGTTGATCACATGCGCCACGTTGGCCACATCGATGCCGCGAGCAGCTACGTCCGTCGCTACCAGCACGCGGTGACGGCCCTCGGAGAAGCTGCGCAGAGCCTGATTCCGCTGGGCCTGCGAGCGGTCGCCGTGAATCTGCGTCGCCGAATGGCCGGAGCGAACCAGCCTGCGCGCCACGCGATCAGCCCCGTGCTTGGTGCGCACAAAGACCAGAAAACTGCCCGTCTCAGCGCCTAGCAGGTGCTCGAGCAGCTCCTGCTTCTTGTCAGCTTCAACTTCAAAGGTCCGCAGCTCGACATTCTCAGCCGGCTTCAGCACCGAGCCGATCTCGACGCGCACCGGGCTGTTGAGGTACTTGCGCGCCACATCCTTTACCGCGCCTTCGAGCGTGGCCGAGTAGCACAGAGTTTGCCGCACGGCGGGCAGCGTGGCGGCAATGCGGGCGATGGCCGGCTGGAAGCCCATATCGAGCATCCGATCTACCTCGTCCAGCACCAGAATCTTCACCGTATCGAGCCGTACCAGCTTGCGCTTGAGATAGTCCTCAAGCCGCCCAGGCGTGGCCACAATCAGCCGCGCGCCACGACGAATCGCATCGAGTTGCGAGCGCTCGGCCAATCCGCCGACAACCAGCGCCACGGTCTGCGAGGAGTTCGAACGAATCGTGAGAAAGGCCTTCTCGACCTGCATGGCCAACTCGCGTGTAGGCAGAACAATCAGCGCCAGAGCGCCGTTGCCTTCAGCCTTCTGCATCATTTCGACTATCGGAATGAGATAGCCGAGCGTCTTGCCGGTTCCGGTTTGCGCGGTGGCCAGCACGTCGCGGCCTTCAAGCGCCGGCGGAATGCAGCCGACCTGCACAGGAGTTGGAATTTCAAATTTGTTAGCGTCGAGCCGCGCCATCAAGGCGGGCGAAAGAGAGAATTGCGAAAACAGTGTCGTCAAAATTAATTCATTTCCTTGGGGTTCCGGAGCCGCCAGCATAGCCGGGGCCTGCAATCGAAACCGGACAGGGGCGCGGACCTGCTGATCAATTTGCGTAAGGGAGAACCGAAAGTCGTTCAAAAGACTGACCGGTAAACATTCAAGGGGAGAACGTTCAAGGCCCGGAGCTGCCACACGCTACGTCATCGCCAGACGGCACAATGCCGAACGGCACCACGCTCCCGAAATCTTCCCGGTTCAATCGCGCCTGATCGCAATCAAGGATACAAAGGCACTTAACTCTCAGAACCAGTTCGCGGTTCAGAGAAGAGTCACCGGGTGGGAGACTCATGTGGTTACGCTCCACCCCAAGCATCAAAGACCGTTTCTTGGTGACCACGATCTGTAGGGGCTTGGGAAAATCTGTGCCAGGCAAACTTGCCTTGTAAGGCTCGCCGCCGCTCACGGCCAAATCACTGAGCGCAAGTACAGTGTAGCACGGCAGGCAATAAGAAAACGCCGAAAGCCCAATATCCTCGATGGTGTCGCTACCCTCGGCAGACTGCCGGGAATCGGAAAATTCTGAGCAAGCTGCGCAAACCCTGCAGAAGACCCTCGGAAATCTCCATTCCTCAAGAAAAGTACGGCGCTACACCAAGGCAAATATCGACATTGGTTCCCACTTAGAACTTCTGCATCTATCCAACCTGCTTCCAGTTATTTTGGAAGGCAGTGATATAATTTGTACCATCTTGACATGAGAGAGACACTAAAATGTTATTGTATCGACTCAACAGATGAAGCGCGGAAAATCGAACGATACAACATAGAGAGAATCGACCTGGCGCTCCGTTTGAGTAATAGTTAAGAGAAGCCAGGCACTGCTGGCGGAGTTACCATGTCGAGCCGTAGAACGGAAATTGTCAACTTATGCACGGTGGTTTTTATCTTATGCCTCGTTCCCGCGAGCATGGGGCAAACTCAGTCCACTCTTGCAAAGCCGGTCGAGGCGCAGCGAGTTAGCGCGTCCGCAGAGAAAGAATCGAGAGGAGAGACTCGCACCTATCCAGAATTGATTGACATCATAGCTTCGACGGGGATTCAATTCGAACATTTATCAAGTCCCGAACAAAAATTCATTGTGGAATCTATGAGTGGGGGCGTGGCTCTGATCGATTATGACCGAGACGGCTGGCCTGATATTTATTTTACCAATGCGCAAAGTGTGGACATGGCGCTTCATGGCCAGAAGGCGCGAAGTGTTTTATATCATAACAACCATGATGGCACTTTCACCGATGTTACCGATAAGGCCGGAGTCGGATATCCCTGCTGGGCCATGGGCGCGACAGTAGGAGACTACAACAACGACGGATGGCCAGACCTGCTGGTCACCTGCTTTGGCGGAGTGGTGCTTTATCGTAACAATGGCGACGGCACTTTCACCGATGTAACCAAAAGTGCCGGCTTGAGCGGCGATCATATGTGGGCCACCGGGGCTGCCTTTGGCGATTACGACAATGATGGATGGACCGATCTTTTTGTCTCTCACTATGTCGATTTTGACCTGCACGATATGGCCGCATTTGGATCCAGCGAAACATGCAAATACATGGGCATCGATGTGCAGTGCGGCCCGGCAGGTCTGAAAGGCTCCCCCGACAATCTCTATCACAATAACCAGAACGGGACCTTTACAGATGTTTCGAAAAAGTCCGGTGTTGGAGACGAGGAACGACGTTACGGTCTAACGGCAATCTGGTCGGACTTCGACAATACGGGGAAGCTTGATTTGTTCGTCACGAACGACGGACAGCCGAATTATCTCTATCAGGGAAATGGCAAAGGCGCGTTCGAAGATGTTGGCTTCTCGTCGGGCGTGGCATTGAGCGACAGCGGCGCGAGGCAAGCCAATATGGGAGTTGCCCTGGGAGACTATACGCACTCAGGACGCATGTCTCTGCTGATCTCGCACTTCGACAGCGAATATGCCGCATTTTTTCGCAATGACGGTGGAATGAATTTCACGGATGTTGCGTTGCCCTCCGGTGTTGCAAAGGCTACGAGAGGATATGTGGGCTGGGGCGATGCTTTTGTGGATTTTTCTAACAATGGATGGCAGGACATATTCGTGGTCAATGGACATGTGTATCCGCAGGTGGATGACATTCATTCGACTCTTAGATACCTTGAGCCGAAGTTACTGCTCTTGAATCAGCGTAACGGAAGCTTCAAGGACATCAGTAAACAAGCGGGGGCAGCCATCCAGATTCCCCAGGTGAGCCGTGGAATGGCAGTAGGCGATCTCTTCAACGACGGCAAGCTCGAAGCGGTGGTCGAGAATCTCAAGGGTCAACCGATGATTCTGCGTCCGGAGGGCGGGCCACCAAACCACTGGATCAGCTTTCAGTTGGAGGGCGTCAAAAGCAATCGTCTGGCCTTGAATGCTCGCGTGCGCGCGACCGTGGGCGACCTAGTGCAGTTGGGCGAAGTGATCAGCGGCGGCAGCTACCTCTCGCAGAGCGACCTGCGCATCCACTTTGGCCTGGGCGAACATCAGCATGTGGATAAGGCCGAAGTCATGTGGCCCGATGGAAAGGTTGAGACGCTGGTTAATCTCGCCGCCGACCGCTTCTATTTTGTGCGTGAAGGCGCGGGCGTAGTTTCATCCACCGCGCCTGCTACCGGCAAAACCAAACTGCCCTGATGCGCTGGAATTCGAATAGGCCGTACTGTCTCGACGGCGTGCGCTCAGGCCATCAATGCGAAGCCGGAGTCGCGGGTGTGGGCTCCCCCGGGTGCATCTTCTTGAAGAGCGATTCGTCGGAGGCTCTTTGCAGGTTGCGGGTCTTGTCGAACTCGGCCTTTGCTTCGTCTTTCTTTCCCGCTGCCTGATAAGAACGTCCCAGACGCCAATGCACATTCGAGTCGTCGGGATTTAGCTTTTCGGCAATCTTCAATTCCCGCAGGGCGTCGTCGCGGCGGCCCGCATCACTATAAAGTATCCCCAAATCAAGATGCGCCAGTTCGATTCCCGGGTCGATCCGAATGGCCTTCTCCAACAGCGGTAGCGCGGCCTCAGGTTGATTCAACTGAATCTGCGAGTCTCCAAGATAGACCATTGCCTGGGCATTATCGGGAAAGTTAGTTAGTTCTGCCTGAAATTCGCTTGCCGCTTCTACAAATTGATTTTGCTGAGTCCACAGCAGGTAGCCCAGGCCGAAGTGCACATTCGGCTGCTTGGGATCGGCAACCACGGCAGCGCGAAACTGCTGAATGGCGCCGGTACTGTCCTTCTGTTCGTCCAGAGCCTCGCCCGCGAGCATATCTACCTCCGCCGACTCAGCGTTCAACAGCAACATCTCATGATAGGTATCCAAAACGCATTGGTACTGTTTGGAGAACATGCAACTGTGCGCCAGGTCCAGCCGCAAGGGAAGATTCTGCGGGTCGGATGCAGCGGCCTGCTTCAGATAAGGCACCGCTTCGGCGTATTCACCTAGACCGTAGTGGGCCATGCCGAGCAGAATAGTCAGGCGCTGGCTATCGGATGAATTTGAAGGCTGGCTCTTAAGCAGCAACTTGAATTCATCAATGGCCTGCTTCAGTTCACCATCCTTGAACAGCGCGAGGCCAAGATTCATGCGCAGGCCGGGAATCGCCGGGTCCAACGCCAGGGCTTTGCGATAAAGCGGCACGGCATCTTTGTAATGTTCCTGTCGCGCTTCGAGCAGGCCCAGATGAGCGTAAGGTTCGGGGCGCGATGGATGAGTTTTCAGGTACAAACGCCATGTTGCTTCGGCCTCGACGTTGTTGCCTTGCTGCTCTAGACTTAGCGCGGCTTGCCGCTGGGTTTGCGCTTCTGGCGCGCTCTGTCCAGCACAGCGGGTTGCGGCCATCGCCAGCGTCATTGTCAGTGTCAGGAAGATCCGCATTTGCATCGGTCGTCTCAATTGTTTCTCTTCTCAATTCTATTTGAATGACAGGCTATGGCGAGCGCACAAAGAAAAGGGGCGCGGCAGGGGTTGCCTGCCGCGCCCCGGTTGAGGGTTGAGTTAGAAGATCAACCTGCCGCCAAGCTGCAGGTTGCGGGGCTGTACGGCGCCGCTTGCAGTCAAAGCACCGAAGTTGCCAATGTCATTTACCTTGTTTATGTTGTCCCAGCTCGGACCATAGGCCGTGCTTACGCCATCGTACTCGGCGTGGTTGAAGGTGTTGAACGACTCGATATTGAGCCGGAAAGAAATCCGGTCTGTGAACTGGAAGACCTTGTACATCGAGGTCGTAAAGTTCACGAGTCCGGGACCGACGACCGAATCCTTGCCCGATGTGCCGAAGCCCTGGTTGGCTCCGCCAGCCCAGACAGGAGTTGGAGCGCACCAGAGAGCGGTAGAGACGCAACCGGAATCTGTCAACGGTGATACCGAGTTATTAAACCACTCGGTTCTTGTTTTGGGGTAGGTGACCTTACCCATGAGGCTGGGACGGTTTGTGTAACCGCCGTTTAGTCCGACTGAGTCCCAACCAACGCCCAAGGTGAGTGTCTGCGGCGTACCGGACTCATCGACGACTGTGCCGGCAAGCTGCCATCCGCCCGCGAGAGCCCGAACAATGCCCGTTGAATGGGCGAAGAAGGGGAGCTTATAGACGTAGTTGATGCTGAGGATATGGCGGCGATCAAGTACGCCCGAGCCCTTGTCGTACTTGGCGTTGAAGGGGTTGCTCAAGCCGCCCTGCGGATTGCTGTTCAGATCGGTGCTTTGAATGTCGATCTCGTGCGAGTACGTGTAATCGATTTCGCCGCTCAGACCCCAGCGATCCTGAATGCGCAGACCGGACTGAAGGGAGTTATAACCGCCGTTTGTACTCGTTTCTTCCCGGCTGATGCCAGCGAAGCCCGGATAGGTTCTGTATTCGCCGAGTGACTGGCCGCCGTAGGTTGAGGAGTTGGTCAAGTCTCCAGCGAGGCAGGTGGGCGGGGTGACTGGAGTGGTCACAGGTGGTGTGTTGTACTGGGTGCAATAGTTGTTGCTCGAATCGCCCGTATCCGCACGAACAGCCATGGGGGTAGTGAGCGGGTCGGTATTGATCGCGCGTTGGGTGCTCTGGTGCCACGTGACGTTGCCGACATACTGCACAACCCAGATGACCGAGGGAAGGAGCTCGCGCTGAACGCCGAGGCTGAACTGAGCCACGCCGGGCGCTTTGTAGCTCGGGGAGATTGTGGTTCCACCGTTGACAAAGACCGGGAGATTGGCGCTGCTGACTACAGCCCCCGTATTCCAGTTGTTTGCCGGGCTGCTCTCGATGGCATCGTTGAGCGAGAGGCTGTTGTTGATGGGCGCGTTGGAGATGTCGAGCAAGTCATTAAGCTGCACGCGTTCGTAGAAGATTCCAGCGCCGCCGCGGAGAACGGTTTTGCCGTTTCCGAAGAGATCGTCGGAGAAGCCCAAACGGGGCTGGATGGTGAAGTAGTCGTTCTTAACCAAGCCTCTGGGAACGCCATTCTGGCCGGCAATGACCATGCCATTCATATAGAAGGGCGCGCCGTTGATCGTCTGAACGCCGTTAGCTGTCTGGAGGATCGTTGATCCATTGCCGCAGGTTGCGCATGTCCAGTCGGCGCCTCCAGGAGCCATCGCCGGATCAGGAACGTATTGGGTTGGGTCGAAGTAGGACAGTTGGTTCTGACGCTCATAGGCATGCGGATAAGCATCGTAACGGATGCCCGCCTGCACCGAGAGGTTCGAGGTAACGTGCCAGTTGTCCTGGGCATACGCAGAAGGCGTGTTGGCCACGAAATGGAGCCGTGGCGCCGCCTGCTGCTGCGTGTAGTTGTCTGACAAGCCTGCCAGCATATCCATCATGCCGTCGCCCGTCTCTGAACCGAAGGTGTAGTTACCCTGGGTGTCTCCGCCAATCTGCTGGTTCTTGATATAGCGGTTCCAGTCGAAACCGATCTTCAGAGCATGCTTGCCGGTGGTGTACGAGAGGTCCAACCTGGGCAAGTAGTCTTCGGATGCGTTGCTGTAAGGTGAGGTGTTCGTGTCTTCCTGCGTTTTGTACGGAGCGCCCCAAGCTGCGCCCGGCCAGACTGTTCTGCCCAGCGGGAAAGCCGTGGTGACAGGGGTGAAGTTTGTGGCATAGGCCGCGGGCCTGGTGGCAATCGGATTCAGAGCAATGTCGATCTTGTTGCCGTCATAGAAGAGGCTCGCTTCAAGCAGCAAGTTGGGCGAGATGGTGCCAGTCAACTTGATGACCGAGGCATAAGCCGGGTTGGTGAAGACGCTCTGGATAGTGCTGTAGTTGTGACCGGCCCAGCCATCCAGCGCGCCCACTGCGTTGGCCGCGACAGTGTCGTGAATGTAGTGGCCCATCAAGCGCCACTTGTCGTTGAAGTTGTGATCGATACGCACCACGTCATCGCGCACATCAAGGGGCGTGGGCGAAGATGCGATGTTATAACCGGCATTCTTGCCGGTGGTGACGTTCGGCGCGGGAATGATGCCTGATTCGAGATAAAGCACACCATTCGCATCGAACATGCTGCTAGGAATACCCAGCAACGGTTTGCCCGGAGTAGCTGCCATACCATATACAGGTAAGACGGCGCAGGAACCGGCGGGAAGGATGGCGGTGTTGGCGCACTGGGCGTTCAACAGCGCAAATTTGGATGTGGGCGAAGCAGACTGAGCCAGGGCAGGAACCTTCAGCTGGTTGCCGGTGGCAAACAACGGCGCAGTGTAGATCAGATTCGTGCCAGCGGTCGGAATATCGGCAGAATTGAGCGTTTTGGCCGTGGTGGTGGCGGCGGGAGCGATCACCTTGCGCCACTCTTCGTTCCAGAAGAAGAAGGTCTTCTGCTTGTTGCTGTTGTAAACGTGAGGCACAAAAAGCGGGCCGCTGACATTGCCACCAAAGATGTTGAAGTGGGTCTCGGCCGGGCCGGGGCCACCTTCCGCCGCTGTCTGGGAGGCGTTGTAGTCTGTGGTGCGGTTCTCTTCATAGAGGGTGCCATGGAACTTCTGGGTGCCGCTCTTGAGAACCATGGAGACCGTGCCGCCGGAGGAGGTTCCATAATCCGGAGGATAGTTGCTGGCCAATGTCTGGAACTCGGCAATCGAGTCCTGAGAAGGCATGATGGCCATCTTGCCGCCGGAGCCGCGGTCATAAGACTCGCCGCCGTCGATCAGATAGATGTTGTGCGCCTGGTTGAGGCCGTTAAAGCTGATGGCGAAACTTGCGCCCACGGAGTCAACGCTGTTGTTGGCGCCCAAAGTGTTGCTGGTGCCAAGGCCCAAAGCCGCCAGGGCAACGATGTTGCGGTTCTCAGTTGCAATATGATCGATATCGTTGTCGGTGATCAGAGTGCTGATTACGTTGGAATCGGCCTGCACAACCAGGGCGTCAGCCGTGACTGTGACGGTGGAGGACGCGGCGCCGACTGTCAACTTGGCATCCACGCGGACTGTGCTGGAAACGTTGACCACGATGCCGTTCTGCACGTAGGCTTCGAAGCCCTTGGCCGAGACCCGGAGGTTGTAGTTTGCTGGGGTCAAGCCGCCAATTTCATACAGGCCGGTAGCGCCGCTCGTGGTGGAGTGCGCCGAGCCCGTGCCTGGATCGGTGAGTACGACCGATGCATCTGCTACGGCCGCTCCCGTCTGGTCTGTGATGATGCCGGTGACGTCAGAGGATTGCGCAAATGCTCCTACGCAAACCAAGACGAGAAACAACGGCAACAGATAAAACATGTATTTCGCCTGTCTCATGTGACCTTCCTTTTCAAAGTTGGTTCTGTTTGGTGTTTCTTACTTCAATAGCTTCTCCGTATCACTGGAATGAAGCCAGTTTAAGTGCATCGGAAAAAAGTCAAAAAAGTATCAAGATGCTTCACAATCGTTCATTTTCATCCAATCGCCCCGGCCCGTACCCGACCAACTCCAAAAATCTTCTTTCAGAGTGCTGCCAGCATCTGTATGTGCCGGAATGCGGTGAACTTCCCTGCGTTTGAACCTTGCCGGACTCGTTTTCTGCAATCCGGCAATCCCTCCCGTTCGAGCCTCTTTGACGGGTTTTACAGAGCCCCGGTCAAAAGCAAGAACGTTCAAATTTCTCCGTGGTATGGAAGAAGCAAATTGCGCTTCTACGTATTATGGAAGTTTTCCGCTCAAACGTTTAAGTTCTTGAAGTCAAACGTTTAAGTAAAAAACGGAAAAACTCCCTTTCATTGATTCGGGGAAATTAAACTCCACCCATTGATCGATTGTCAAGCGATTTTTTTACCCAATATTAGCTGCGACCTTGGATGGGAATGGCGAACCCTCGGGGTTGAGTGCGTACTTGCTTTCCCGTTGCGAATTGAATGCGACAGGGCCGCTACAGAATCCCTTCCGTCGATGTGTTCCCATTTTCCAGAGCCGATGCAATGGATTTCCATTTCGTACCGCAGACGCCCATGCGTCCGGTAGCATGATGGCGGGATGACTGAACCTTATTTAGGATCTTTCAGAGCTTTTGAGTCGCCTGACATCTTGGCGTACGCGAGGAGGATGGCTATGACGAAGCTCAACAATCCTATAGCGCGGGTTGCTTGCGATTTGCCGCCGTTTCCAAAGCTGCGTCTCAACATTCGAGCCTAAATAGACGCTTGAAGACCGCGCTGGGTTCATTCCGCCCGCGACACGTAAAATACTCATTAGGGAGAACGAATGTCGCAGGTGCCCCCCACAATCGAAGATGTCGCAAAGTCCGGCATTACCCCGCAAGCGGAAAGCAGCCAAGACCTCGATCCAGCAGACTGGGAGGCCTTTCGCGCCCAGGCACACCTCATGCTCGACGATATGCTGGGGTACATTGAGAACATTCGCAGTCGACCCGTCTGGCAGCCGATTCCCGCTGAGGTGCGCGCGCATTTTCGCTCCTCTGCGCCCACCGAAGGCGAAGATCTGGCCGCGGTGCATGCCCAGTTCATGCGCGAGGTGCTGCCGTTTACGCAGGGCAATGTGCATCCCGGCTTCATGGGATGGGTGAATGGCGGAGGCACGCCGGTCGGCATGGTCGCGGAGATGCTGGCGGCGGGGCTGAACGCCAATTGCGGGGGCCGCGATCATATTCCAGTTGAAGTGGAGCGGCAGATTGCGCGCTGGGTGGCAGAGATATTTGGCTTCCCGGAAACAGCAACAGGGTTGTTTGTTACCGGAACCTCAATGGCCAATCTGATCGCCGTGCTCATTGCGCGCGACGTTACGCTGGGGTTCGATGTGCGAGAGAGCGGAGTGGCCGCCGATCCGCGCCGCCTGACCGCCTACACCTCGAACGCGGTTCACGGGTGCGTGCCCAAAGCGATGGACATCGCCGGCCTGGGCAGCGATGCACTGCGCCAAATCCCAACCGACAACCGCTTTCGCATCGATCTGGCAGCGCTGAGCGAAGCGATCCGCCGCGACCGCGCAGCAGGCCTGACGCCATTTCTTGTGGTCGGAACCGCGGGTACCGTGAACACCGGAGCGGTTGACGATCTGGCCGGTCTGGCCGATCTCTGCCAGCGTGAGAGGCTTTGGTTTCATGTGGACGGAGCCTTTGGCGCGCTTGCCAAACTCGCTCCCGATCTCGCGCCGCTGCTCGATGGCATTGAGCGCGCGGATTCCCTGGCCTTCGACTTTCACAAGTGGGGGCAGGTCCCGTACGACGCTGGGTTTATTCTGGTGCGCGATGGTCAGGCTCACAAAAACGCGTTCGCGCTTCCAGCGGCCTATCTGCAACGCGCCGAGCGCGGCTTGGCTGCGGGCTCGCCATGGCCTTGCGACTTTGGGCCGGACCTCTCTCGCGGCTTTCGCGCATTGAAGGTTTGGTTCACGCTGAAGGTGCTGGGTACGGAGGCGCTGGGGGAGTCCATCTCCCGCACTTGCGCGCTGGCCCGGTATCTCGAAAAGCGGATCAAGGCCACCCCGGAGTTGGAACTGATGGCGCCGGTCGAGCTGAATATCGTCTGCTTCCGCTATCGCCGCGAGGGGTTCGAGACAGCGGAGTCCAATCGCGTGAACGATGCCATTGTCGTGGCCTTGCAGGAGTCTGGCATCGTAGCGCCGTCTACGACCCGGATAGCGGGCCGCACGGCGATTCGCGCAGCCATTGTCAACCACCGCACCAGCCATGCTGAGATCGACGCGCTGGTAGATGCAACGCTGACTCAGGGTCGCGCCCTTTAGAGCTTGTCTTGAAACGTCGGCGCGGCGAAAGGTTGGGCCTTGGCAGGTTTTTAGGGCCGATTCTGACGATCTTGCTAGCCTTCAAAGCCCGCGATTCGGCAGCTCTTCCGGCGTTCGAAAGACCTGGAAAGCGTCTTCACAGAATTCCCTGACGGCGGGGATGAAAGAAAGTAGTTAGATAGGTGACAGAAGGGGCGTCTGTAGCGTTATACTGGTGCGTCACTGAAATCACGGAGTATGACCGATGTTTGAGAAATCGTTTCCTGGTGCGGCCACATTAGCCGCCGTTGCCGTCCTTGCTGTTACCTTCGTCCACGCTCAGGCGCCGCCTGCCGTGCTCACCATTCATGCGGATCAGCCGGTCTCCAAGGTCAGCCCAACGCTCTATGGCCTGATGACCGAAGAGATTAACTACTCTTACGACGGTGGCCTGTACGCGGAGATGGTGCGCAACCGTACCTTCGGAGCCGACTGGTCTGGCATTCTGCACTGGGTGCTGGTGGAAGACGGCAACGCGAGCGCGGCGATTTCTGTCGACAGGCAGACTGGCCCGAGCGAAGTATTGAATCGCAGCCTCCGGCTGGATGTAAAGCAGGCCGACCCGCAGAACCAGGCCGGTGTGCTGAACGAGGGCTATTGGGGGATGGCCGTGCGGCCCAACACAACCTACAAAGGCTCGTTCTACGCCAAGGACGATTCCGCCGCTCTGGGCCCGGTGACTGTCAGTCTGGTCGACAATGACAGCGGCAACGCTGTCGCCAGCACCGACGTCTCGGGAATCACCACGGAGTGGAAACAGCACGAATACACGCTGAAGACTGGGACCGTCCGAGCCTCGGCGGCTAACCATCTGGAGATCACAGTGGGGCACTCGGGAACGCTCTGGCTGAATCTCGTCTCGCTGTTTCCGCCGACGTATCACGACCGGGTCAATGGCAACCGCATCGACCTGATGGAAAAAATGGCGGCGATGCACCCGGCGTTTTTGCGCTTTCCGGGCGGCAACTATCTCGAGGGCGATCACATCTCCGAGCGGTATCAGTGGAAGAAGACCATCGGCCCGCTGGCGGACCGGCCCACTCATCCCAGCCCGTGGCGCTACCACTCGTCGGATGGACTGGGGCTGCTGGAGTTTTTTGAGTGGTGCGAAGACCTGAAGATGCAGCCTTTGCTGGCGGTCTATGCCGGCTATTCGATGACGCAGGAGCACGTGAATCCTGGCCCCGATCTCGATCCCTACGTGCAAGACGCGATGGATGAACTGGAGTACGCGACCGGCAGCGCGGATACCAGGTGGGGCGCGGTTCGCGCGAAGAATGGGCATCCGGAGCCGTTCAAGCTGACCTATGTTGAGATTGGCAACGAAGACTGGTTCGACAAGTCGGGAACCTACGACGGGCGTTTCACGCAATATTACAAGGCCATCAAGGCAAAGTATCCCGATCTGCAACTGATCGCCACCGCGCCGGTGAAGAGCGTCAAGCCCGATGTGATCGATGAGCACTACTACGTTCGCGCTACCCAGAACTTTCACGATGCCCACCACTACGATCCGCCCACTTCCGACGCCCCTCAGCGCTGGGAGGGCGGACACTACGACAAAGCCGACCGCAACGGGCCGAAGGTCTTTGTGGGCGAATGGGCTACCCGCGAGGGCTCACCTACGCCCAACTTTGGCGCGGCGCTGGGCGATGCGGCGTGGATGACCGGCATGGAACGCAATAGCGATCTTGTGATCATGTCAGCCTACGCGCCGCTGCTGGTCAATGTGAATCCCGGCGGATTGCAATGGGATCCCGACCTGATCGGCTACGACACAATGAAAAGTTACGGCTCGCCGAGCTACTACGCGCAGGTCATGTTCGCGAAGTATCTAGGCGATGTGACTCTGGGCTCGAAGCTGGAGGGCGCGGGGCCGAAGCTCTTCTATTCGATCACGCGGGACTCTGCGAAGAAGCGGCTGTACCTGAAGTTGGTCAATGGCTCTTCAATCGCGCAGCCCGTAGAGATTGAATTCAGCGGCGCAGCGCTGGCGGAGACCGGTGAGCTGGTCAGCCTGAGCGCGCAGAGTACACAGGCCACCAATACGCTCGATGATCCGGAGCATATCGTGCCGGTAGAAACCACTCTTCAAGGCGTGAGCAACCATCTGCATCACACGCTGCCGGGTTATTCGATTCAGGTGATTCAGGTCGAAGAGCCGTAAGAGACCTTCCAGTGCAACGGAAAACGGGCAGGGACTTTCAAGGTTCCTGCCCCATTTTTTTAGATGGCTGTTGGAAAATTCAAGCTGCCATAATGTGGTTACGGCTCCCTCAGACTCGCACGAATCGCGTTCGACTCTTGAGGAAACCACTTTTCTGAGATGCTGATATCCGCAGCCATGTCTTCGGTCCCGGCTGCGAGGAGCGGATACTCAATTCGCCCATCGGCATAGTGGCGTTCTCGCCATCTCTTGGGCGTCAGCGGCGCAATCGTTGCGGAGCCGATGCTCTTGCCGATTCTGTACTCCAAGTAAAACCCGCTGTCAGGATCGCCGCTGTTGCTCAGAATCTCGGCGCCATCTTGGATCAATTGTGAAACCATGTCGGCGCGCAGCGCAATCATGAGCGGCACGCGATCGTTTGATCGAATGGTCAAGAACGGCTCCATCGAACGTTCGTTTGCCACGTATCCTGGAAGTGCAGAACCGATTCCAAACCGAAAGCCCTCACTCGAACCCCCGCCGGCTCCGCCCTGTCCGAGGTACTTCTCAGAGGTGAACGACCCGATCACTTTGAGCGCCGAATAATTCCGAATAAAGACGCTCTCCCTCTCGGGAGTTGGTGAGTAAACCAGCAAACCATCGATGGCGGGAGCCATAATTGCGCAGATAACGATGAATAACGTGCTTGTACCAACCAGGATGGACCAACGAGTTTTCATGGACTGCAATCTCCTTTCTCAGCGAGATTTGGAGAAATTATACCGCTTGTAAGACAAGAGTGGGCGCCAGCGATTGGCACATGGCCACAACGCCTGCACAAAGTAACAAGCCAATAATTGTCGATCGCAACGTGCGACCTCCGCTTCAAGCCACCAGCTATGCCAAAAACTACACATTCTCTTCATGCACCAAGACCAGAGAGATGGTCCTAGATGTCGGCGATCCGAAGAGAGCCCCTCCAGAATTTAATAATCTCCGAATAGCTGGTGAGGCGCCCCAGACTATTGCTAATCAAACCAACAATAGGCACGAGACGTTGAAACCTTGACCTCGTCCGCGTACTGAGAAAATGTGTTCGTGAAATCGGTTGCCGTTTCGTCCGTCACAGGCTTTTCGCATTCGACGCCCTCGACCGTGATCCGACAATCTGGCCGATCCTCAGGCAACGCATATCCGTGAGCAGTAAAGTCAGGATGTCGCCTTAGAAATGGTAGGAACAGGCTGGTCACCCCGGCGCACCTGTTCCATTTACCCAAAGCCACGAAGCCGTGGGTGACAAGTTTTTCCAAGACATCCAGAGGCAAACCGCGAAACCGAATAAGCGATTTCGTTGAACCATCTGAGATATAGGGCCGAAGAATCTCATCACGCAATTTAATATTCATTGGCTCGACGACCCGAGGCGGAATGCGCCAGTACTCACAGAACTTTCGAATTTCAGATGCATCGTACCACCGGGGTCCGGGTGGATTATCAGCAATCCCGCGATGACCTGAAACTGTCGGACAAGTCCCGGAGTTCCATTTTCCAGAAACAGGTTTGCGATAATTTGCGGTTGCGCGTTCTGAACTCGCCGACACAGTCCCTTTTGTATTGAACGCTGCTCCCGCGCCCTACTCCGCGACAAAGCATGTTCATGCAATTATCCTGACATGGCCTGTTCTTCGCCGGCTGAACAGAAAGTGATCTAGACGCGAGTCACCGGCCCGCGCAGCGACTCGACGACTGCTTTGACCGCACCTAACATATTCGAAACTTGCCGCACCGGCCTGCTGACCATATTGGCCACGAAGCTTCCGGCGCGATCCGTTGTGTCCAGAAGGTTGGAAAACATCTGATCGAGCCGATTGCTTTGTCTCCGCACTTTCTCGATGATTTCCATGGCTGAGGATTGCATTTCCAGGGTTTGCTCGCGCAGTCCTTGCGCTATGACCGCGAGATCATCTGTGGTGGATTCGATCCTGGGTGAAATGCGGGTAAAGAGATCCTGCGCATTGATAATGAGATCCTGGGCGTTGGCAACAACTGTCTGGGTGCTGGCAATCATATCCCGCGCATCATAGAGCACCGGCATGACTGAGGAACGCAGTTTCTCAGTCTCCGTACAAAGGGAGTTAGCCGCCTTGCGCAAGGCAAATGTGATGATCAGCAGAAAAATCGTCTGCAACAGCATTGCCAGCCCAGTTACAACAGCAAAGGCGAGCAGGATGGTTTGATTGTCCAGTTTAGGCATTGACATTGAAATGGCCTCAAGCAGCCGGTCTGCGGGCTTGGTTTCGTTCGTAGGTGCGCCCCGCAGCCCATGCCGGAACGTCAGCTCCAGAGTTCACGCCCAAGCGGCAATCGGCCACATGGGCGAAACTCCGGGCGGATAAGAGAAGATCTGTCAGGGCCGGATTTGAATCCGGATTTGGGTCAGGACCGGGCAAAACGCCGATTCAGGCTTCTGTGGGCTCATTGGCAACAGGGGGAGTCTTATAGGCCTGACGCCCGGCTTCAACAGCCGCGGTCACCCGGCCGGTCTGCTCGGTTACCAGGTTCTTACCACGTTCCACAAACTCTTCCCATTGAGCCCGTCCGCGATCAACAACCTCGCGGCCGCGATCGACGTACTCGCCCATCTGTTCCTTGCTCTTTTCAACCATTTCGCCTACCTGTTCGGCGGCTTGCCGGGTGCGAGCGCGCAGATACTCTGCGCCCTCTTTTGTGCTGTTGATCAGGTCTTCCCTGGTCTCACGACCGCTCTTGGGGGCATAAAGAATCCCCACCAGAGCGCCGACGCCTAGTCCAGCCACAAACCACGCCAGACCGTTAATCTTGTTATCTTCTGCCATGATGAAAACTCTCCTTTCGCTCAGTTTGAAGTTGGCCTGAGCGTATCAAATTTCGGTGTGCGCAGCAAACCATCGACCTAATGCGGTCCCCATTCAAGCATCACGCGCACGTTACGGGGGAGTGATACTCCGCAACGCCCTGGGTTCGTTTGACGCTCCATCAGTATAAGGAGTTGTACCGTCGCTTGGGTGAGCTAAGCCGCTCATTTTACGTTTGGTTTCCAGCTTGAGCCCTTCCGCTCCCAAAACGGACCGGCCCTTGGCGGACGTGAGCGCCGTTATAGGGTCCATTCCAGCCGATTCCTCTGCGAGAATCCCCTGTCAAAGTCGAAATATATCATATGGGGGCAAATTCATGGTCGGCCAAAAGAATTATGCAGACCCTGCAGGAGTGGTTGCAGGGCATCAAAAGCATTCGTCCACAATCTCAAAGCAGCGCCCCCAGAAAGCATGGCTGCTCTCTGGGGGCTCTTCGGCGCAGAGGAAGGATGATGGGTAACAGTCGAATGCTGCTCCAGCTAGTTTTCCCTGGTGACCTTCGCCAGCACATCGACAACTTTCTGATATCGATCTGCGGCCCCCGGGTCCCTCATGCTCTTCAACAGGGCTGGGTCATTCACCCCACCTTGTTGCAGGGTCGCCTCCATATTGGAGGGCGGTACCTGGCTGGCCAAATCCTGCGCAGCCTGAGCAATCACCAAAGGCCTCTCGGAGACAACCTGATTGGTTTGCCCTTCCATGGTTCCTGCGTAGTTCGGATCGGCTCCGGCGTTGAGCAGTTCCTGCATGATTTCGACATTTCCATTCCGGACCGCGTAGTGCAGCGCACTCCAGCCACTCGCTGAGGTACGGCTATTAGGATCAGCGCCCTTCTGAAGGAGCATCCTGACTGCATCGGTATTATCGGTCTTGACCGCTGTCATCAGCGAAGTCCGCAAAGATGCCGATGCCGCATGCTGTCTCCATTCCGAGAGAGGATAAAGAGAAAGCGAGAGAGCAAAGAGAATAAGCAGCTTAAATTTCATCAGCGGTTCATCCTTTATCCGCGCACTTGGTTTCTGTCGCGATGTAACCATTATGAGAGAATCTGTGGCAAAAGTAATCCACAGATGCGAAATAGAAACTCTTTGGTAACGTGCGTATTGCAATATGAAAGGTTACTGCGGTGTTACCTGCCCGGTTAACCAGCCTCGACCAACCCATAATGGCGCTGCCAGGCATCCTTGAGCCGTGACCACACACGCGCCCGCTCAGCTTCGGTCACCTCGCTGCTGGGGGCGGCCGGGTTGGCAAAGCATGCGGCCTCCAGCTTGGCCAATTCGAGCAGCTCTCGGTCGCGCAGCAGATTGGCCACGCGGAAGCCGGGTAACCCGGCCTGACGTGTGCCGAAGAACTCTCCCGGTCCACGCTGGTTTAAATCGAGCTCCGCCAGCTCGAATCCGTCTTGAGTGCGGACCATGGCGTTAAGCCGCTCGTCGCCCAGCGGCGAAATGCGTTCGCCAGTGATGAGAATGCAATAGCTCCTGGCCGAACCGCGTCCCACGCGCCCGCGCAACTGGTGCAATTGCGCCAGCCCAAATCGCTCAGCGTGCTCCACCACCATTACAGTCGCGTTGGGCACATCGACGCCCACCTCTATGACTGTGGTGGCCACAAGAACGTCGATTTCGCCACGTTGGAAGCGGCGCATGATGGTCTCTTTCTCGTCGGGATCGAGACGCCCATGCAGGAGGCCCACGCGCAGGCCTGCAAGCGGGCCCGCGCGCAGCTTTTCATGCATCTCGACGGCTGACTTCAGCCCCGACTTCGCTCCTGGATTCGCCTCCTGCGCGGCCTTGGGGAATAGCTCTGCTGTTTTACCTTTGCGGATGGATTTGCGCACAGGCGGCGGCTGCGCCTCGACTCCGACCTCGGGATCGTCGTGTGAAAAATCAAGCTCAGGCTGGTCGTCCTTGCTGCCCTCGATGACCGGATAGACAATGTAAGCCTGACGCCCCTTGGCAACCTGTTTGCGCACGAACTCCCATACTTCCCCTGCCATTTCGCCGGGAACACGGCGAGTGACGATCGGCGTGCGGCCGGGCGGCAACTCATCCAGCACGCTCACTTCCAGGTCGCCGTACAAACTCAGCGCAAGGGTGCGAGGAATCGGCGTGGCCGTCATCACCAGCACATCCGGCTCGGCCTGATTGGGCTTCTTCATCAGCTTGAAGCGCTGCATCACGCCGAAGCGGTGCTGCTCGTCGACCACCACCAGGCCAAGCTTGTCGAACTCGACCTTTTCTTCAATGAGCGCATGCGTCCCGATGACCAGTTGCGCCTCGCCGCGATTGATCTGCCCGCGCGTCGAGCGCTTGCGATCTTCAGAAAGCGAGCCGGTCAGCAGGGCGACCCGGTAGTGACGCGTGGAGTGCTCCAGGAGTTTGCGCACGGCTAGGAAATGCTGCGTGGCGAGAATCTCTGTGGGCGCCATCAGCGCTGCCTGGTAGCCGTTTTCCATGGCCACGAGCATCGCCTGGAGCGCGACGATGGTTTTACCGGAGCCCACATCGCCCTGCAGCAGGCGGCGCATTGGACTGGGCTGACGCATGTCGGCCACAATCTCGCCCAGCGCCCGCTTCTGCGCCGTGGTCGGATGAAAGGGCAAGACTTCGCGAATCGCTTCGCGCACCTTGTCGGTGGTCGAAAAGCTTAAGCCGGCGCGTTCCCTCATCTTTTTGCGCTTGAGTTCCAGACCCAGTTCCAGAAAAAACAGTTCCTCGAAAATCAGGCGCCGATGAGCCGGAGTCGCCGAGCATTGCAGTTGGGAAAAACTGGTTCCTTCGGGCGGAAAATGCGCCTCGCGCAGCGCTGTCTCGCGATCAGGAAGCGCGAGCCGCGCCAGCATTGCCTGCGGCAGACACTCTGGCACCGCACCGCGCAAGCCCTCGAGCAGATGGAAGATTGTCTTGCGTTGCCAGCGCGAGGCCAGCCGCGCGCCGCCGAGCGACTCGTAGACTGGCGTGATGCGGCCCACTTCGAGTAGACGCGTTTCGGCGTCGTCGCTGGCATCTGGCAGCAACTCAAATTGCGGCTGAATCATTTTTAGATTGGCCGTCGAGCGAGAAGCCTCGACCCTGCCATAGACAGCCACCGTCTGCCCGGCGTGAAACTTGCCTTCCAAATAGGTGCCGTTGAACCAGATGCATTTGAGCGCGAATCGGCCTTGGCCGACGGTGAGCTCGAAGATGGGCGCTTTGCGGGTTCTAAGCAGCGCTGAGCCGCGAACTTCTGCGATGACACTGGCTGTTTCGCCAGGCTGCAACTCGTCCAGAGAGCGCGGATTCTGGCGGTCTTCATAGCGAAAAGGCAAGTGGTAGAGCAGATCTTCGGCGGTCTGAATGCCTTTGGCGGCGAGCATTTCCGCAACCTTTGGGCCTACGCCCTTCACGTACATCACCGGAGTGTCGAGGTCAGCCACACTCCCGATGCTAAATGGCTCATCTCGGTCGCACATAACAGGTTGAGTCGATCGGCAATCGCTCGCGATGGTTACCTAATCCGTTTGGCGCACCGTTGCCGTTCCCAAAAAGTGTTACGGAAAGCATTGATTCTGGATTTGTTAGGAAAGATTTCTTGGCTTATCTATGTTATCGAGAAAATTACCTGCAAGTTTTCGATAATAAATATAGGGGGGGTGGGGGGGGTGCCTTTTGGTGGCTAATCACGGCCCATTCCTCGGGCCATGATCTATCTAACTATTGTGCGCTAGTCGAGGGTTATTATGTGCAACCATCTGCGGTGAGGCGCCGGGCACGCGACTGCGCTTGACGTTGGGGGTTGGTCCCATCAGGTTCAGGAATGTTGGAGATGAGGGAGCGGGTTGACACGGATTCTGTTGCGCTTGCCGATCTGCCATAGGTCGTACTTGGCTTGCATACGCAGCCAGACTTCAGGCGAGGAAGTGCGGAAGGCGGCGGCCAGGCGGATGGCCATCTCGGGCGAGACGGCGGCTTTGCCGTTCAACACGCGGGAGAAGGTGACGCGGCCCACGCCCAGATGCTCAGCCGCCGCAGAGACGGTCATCTCGCCGAGATACTCGCGAATGACTTCGCCTGGATGCGGTGGGTTGTTCATGCGCATAAGGTTCTCTCCTCTCAGTGGTAGTCCTGGTAATCGACCAGGATCGCGTCTTCGCCCTCAAAGCGAAAGGTGAGACTTAGATCATAAGAATTTGTGATTAGGATTTTGGTTTGAATCCAAGCCGGATTGCTTCGCCATAGTCCGCTTGCGCGCCTTCTCTGTCGCCGATGGCATCTCGCGTAATACTCCGGTCATAATATGCCTCGGCAAATTTAGGGCTGAGCCGGATTGCTTCGTTGTGGTCTTTGAGCGCGCCCTCAAGATCCCCCATTGCAGCGCGCACAACACCTCGGGTATCGAAGGCCACGGCAAAATCTGTCTTAAGGTGGATTGCTTCGTTGCAATCCTTGAGTGCCTCTTCATAGTCGCCCATTTGGCGAAGCGTGTTCCCCCTGTTATTGAAGGCGTCGGCAAGTTCCGGCTTGAGACGGATTGCTTCGTTATGGTCCTTGAGGGCACCAATAAGGTCTCCTGAACTGCTACGCGCGATACCTCGGTTAGCAAAAGCCTCGGCGTAGTCGGGATTGAGGTGAATTGCCGCGTCCTCGTCCTTTATTGCACCTTCAAAATCGCATTTGATGTAGAGCAGACCGCCTCGGTTCCTGAAGGCGAGGGCGTAGTCCGGTTTGAGCCGAATTGCCTCGTTGTAATCCTTGATCGCCTTATCTAAATCGCCTAATTCGTAACGTATGTTTCCTCGCGTAACGAAGGCCTCAACATAATCGGGCTTGAGCCGGATTGCCTCGGAATAGAAACGTAGCTTTTCGTCAAGATCGACCGCATTAAACCCGCGCTCATACCATTGCTGTGCGGTTAATTCATTTTGCTGGACCTGCGGAGCTGCTTCAGCCACGGCTTTCTGTTCCGTGGCAGCGACTTGCGCGGATAGGGATGCTGGATGCAGAACCGCGGTCAGCGGCACATTTAGGAATCTATTGCGCAGGCGGTCCATCGCCTCTAGAAAGTAATCCGGCGGGATGCTGAGTCCGTTATAACCCTTTAGGGTGACCAGTTTCCCGGTAAGTTGACTGGCGATTTTCGGTGTCCCAAAGTCGAAGCCCTCCAACATCAGCGGTACGATGTTGCGCCGGGTGTCGAGAGCTGTTTCGATCTCGCGGCGGAGCCAATCTCCCGATTCGCCGCAACGCTCCAACGCGGAGGGAGTGAGGAGGACGAGGAAATGCGCACGCGCGGTGATGTTGCCGAGGATGATACCCTCAAAATCGCCACTGGGGATACCGTTGTAGTCGAAGAAGACGTCATACCCGTAATGAGTAAGATTCTGAAAGATAGCGAGCGCCCAGGGGATATTGGTGCGTCGATAGCTTATGAAGACCGTCTTGTCGATTCGTTCCATTGATCGGGCTCGTCTTTCCCCTTCTCGTGCTACGAATTGAAGGGTAGCAGAGTGCGGCCGATGCTTATAGGAAATCTCCGACAAATCGAAATTGCGCGACAGACATTACCCTCAGGGGCTAAAGCCCTCGGCTGATTTTGTTGGCTTTATGCCGGGGATAAATCCCCGGCCTACCGCCCGCCCGCGTTTTCCGCAGCCTCTGACGTCGTGCCCTGATACAAAACTGGACCTTTGCGTACCCTGACACAAAGCTCGATCTGCGCGAAGTTTCCCTATGCAGCCTTCGGTTGGTAGACGGGCACCTCGGCTTCAATGGTTTTGGCCAGGGCGAGTTTGGCTTTGGTGAGGTCGTGCATTTATTGAAGATTGAGCCAGAACTCGGGGCTGTTATCAAAGAAACGGGCCAGCCGCAGAGCCGTGTCGGGAGTGATGGCGCGCTTGCCGCGAACAATCTCGCCAATGCGCGTGGACGGCACGCGAATGTTCATTGCGAGCTGATGCTGGCTCAGGCCCAACGGCTTGAGAAACTCCTCTGCCAGCATCTCCCCTGGGGATGTTGTCACGTACTGGTAGTTCCAACCCCTAGCGGGACGCACCAAGGGCGAGGGCACACGACTCTTGCCTTTTGCGCTCGCGGTGGGTTTCGACGATTTCAATGTCAACCTCAGGCTCTTGGCAAGAAGTAAGCCTCGACGGCCTGGATCATCGATATGTGATCGAGATACGGCTTTTTGCCTTCGTACTGAGCGGCCCACAGGACCTGGTTGACGATGTCGCGAGGATGGCAGGGGCGCAGCTCCTGCTTGAGCGTGTTGCGAATAAAGTCGATGAGGTCTTTGGGGACGCGCGGGTCAAACCCTACCTGATGCTCGTCGGTGTAGCGATGCAGGATTTCGCAGAACTGCTGGTCGGTGGCCGCACCGATTTTGATCTTGGTTTGAATTCTGCGCAGGAAGCAGGCGTCTACCAATTCGGCGGGGTCCATGTTGGATGCGAAGACCACCAGCATCTCAAAGGGGACCTCGATTTTTTTGCCTCCGGCCAGAGCAAGGAAATCGATTCTGCGATCGAGCGGAACGACCCAGCGGTTGAGCAAATCTTCTGGACGAATGCGCTGGCGTCCGAAGTCGTCGATGATGAGAACGCCATTGTTGGCCTTCATCTGGGCTGGGGCGACGTAAAATTTTGTGGTCGGATTGAATTGCAGGTCGAGCATTTCGGCGGTCAGTTCGCCGCCCACCATGACAGCCGGGCGCTGGCACAAGACCCAGCGCTCATCATGCTCTTTGGGATCTGCCTCTTCGATTCGCTTGTGGATCGATGGATCGAAGACGGTAATGATCTGGCCATCCACTTCGACAGCGTAGGGTATCCAGATTTCGTCACAGGCAATGACCCGCGACAGGGTCTCGGCCACGGTGGTCTTGCCGGTTCCGGGCGGCCCATAGAGGAAGACGGAACTGCCGGAGTTGAGAGCGGTTCCGAGCTGGCGCAACATTCCTTTTTCAATCACCAGATGCGCAAAGGCGCGCGTGATGTCTTCCTCATGAACGACTACTTTTTTGGCGCTTTGCTTGCGCACTTGCTCGACGTAGCTCTCGAGAGAGATGGGCGCGGGGCCATTGTAATGATTGCGAGAGAGCAGTTCGGTGGCTCGCGACCGGCCTTCAGACGTGATGGCAATTTGAGGAATCTGGCCGTGCATTCCGGTGACCTGGCAGAGCAACTCCGCCCGCAACTGGAATGAGAGCTCTTTTGCCACTTCGAAGCTAAGCCGGATCTTTTCAGAGAGCTCAAGGATGGAAAGCGTGCCGGTCATGTAGAGGATCTTGAGTGCGAGATCCTCGAGAATGGACTGGCGAACGTCAATTTCCTCAATGGATTGCGGCCTATGATCTGGCCCTAGTTCAGGTTCGGCGGCCTTCAAAAATTCAAAATTTGCTGTGGTCATTTAGCTACCATCTTTTCCGCAAGGAACCCCCACGTTACCGCGAGGAATCAAGGCAATTCTGGGTCGTGCATCAATGTTGATTTATACAATAGCCTTTCGCCGCTCATTGACACAAGATTGCTTTAGTTTTTTTGTTTGAAAGAACCACAACATTTACCGGGCGGATCAACGAAGTGGGAGCACGGGGCGGCAGGGCTTCGCCAGGGGAATCCCTGCTGCGATACGATAGAGAGAAGATTGAGGCCGTGCATGTTTGTTGTGGTTTGGCAGTTTGAGATTACCGAGGAGAAGATTGCCGCATTTGAGGCCGCCTATTCGCCTGAAGGCGCCTGGGCTCAACTGTTTGGCGCTTCGTCAGAGTACCGGGGCACGGAGTTGCTACGGGACGCGTACATATCCGGCAATTATTTGACCATCGACCGCTGGGTGAGCGAAGAGGCCTTCCGCGCCTTTCGCAAGGACCACGATAGCGAGTATGAGATTCTGGATCGCGCCTGCGACTCGCTGACCAGCAAGGAAACGCGCATTGGGGCGTACCGGGTTTGAGGCGGAATCGGCGACCGAACTGGCTGGGGTTAGGTGATCACTAGCGGAATTGCGGTGAATTTGATGATTTCGGGGGCATCTATCGCCTTTCTCTTTTTCTTCGCCATTTTTTTCTAGCTTTGCTCTGTCCAGTCCTGCTACAATCCCATCGAAATACATTCCATGCTTTTGTCTTTTCTCACCCTTCCTGGAAGGGGAGCAGGCGTGGAGTATTTAAGGAGCCGTCCCCATGGCAATCGCCGATGACCGCAGCAAGGCCGTAGAACTTGCGCTCGCACAGATCGAAAAACAGTTTGGTAAAGGGTCGATTGTCCGGCTCGGTTCCAAAGAGGCCCTGGTGCCCATCGCTGTCATCTCGACAGGTTCCATCAGCTTTGACGCGGCGTTGGGCGTGGGCGGCATTCCGCGCGGGCGCGTAACTGAGATTTTTGGGCCGGAGTCGTCGGGCAAAACGACCATCACTTTGCAGATCATTGCCGAGGCGCAGAAGGCGGGGGGGCTGGCTGCATTTGTTGACGTGGAGCACGCTCTGGACCCCAGCTACGCCAAGAAGCTGGGCGTGGATATCGATAACCTGCTGGTGTCGCAGCCCGATAGCGGCGAGCAGGCTTTGGAGATCACCGAAACGCTGGTGAGAAGCGGCGCCGTCGACGTGTTGGTGGTGGATTCGGTGGCTGCGCTGGTTCCGAAGGCCGAGTTGGACGGCGAGATGGGCGACTCTCACATGGGTTTGCAGGCGCGGCTGATGTCGCAGGCGCTGCGCAAGCTGACGGGCACGGTTTCGAAGTCGCGCACGGCGCTGATTTTCATCAATCAGATTCGCGAAAAGATTGGCGTCATGTTTGGCAATCCGGAGACCACGACCGGCGGCCGCGCGCTCAAGTTCTACTCGTCGGTGCGCGTGGACATTCGCCGCATTGCCGCCATCAAAGACGGCGACGCTGTAACCGGCAACCGGACCAAGGTCAAGATCGTCAAGAACAAGGTGGCAGCGCCATTCCGCGAGGCGGAATTCGACATCATCTACGGCGAAGGCATCAGCCGCGAAGGCGACGTGCTGGATCTGGCGGTGGCCAATAATATCGTGGAGAAATCCGGCGCTTGGTATGCCTACTCCGGCGAGCGCATTGGCCAGGGCCGCGAGAATACCCGTACATTCCTCAAGGACAATAAAGATATCTTCGCGAAGATGGACGGCGAGCTGCGCAAGAAGCTGGGGATCGGCGGCGCTAAAGCCGATGTGCCGGAAGTGCCGGCCGCCGGACCTGCCGAGGCTAAGGAAGCTGTGCGGGGGCGGAAGGGCTAGGACTGCGCGTCCGGCGGGAAGCTCCAGGTTTAGGAATCGAGACCTGGAGCGCAGGATTTCTCAGCATCTGCATTGCTATATCGGGGAGTATTGGCAAGAATGATCAATAAGCCGAGTACCCCAGCTCGGGATTTTCGGATCCGGGACACGATGGACCTCGACCGGCCGCTTCGTGTCAGGGCACGACTTCAGTCGTTTTGCAAAATACCTGCGGCGTGTTTCGTAAAAGGTTTTGTATCAGGGCACGACTTCAGTCGTGCCGCAAATAACGCCTAACAATTCCGGCTTTAGCCGCTGCGGAATAGGAAGACGCAGGGGCTAAAGCCCAATTCCTTCTTGCGGCCCGTGCGGCACGACTAAAGTCGTGCCCTGATACAAAGCCTGTTCACGAAGCATGAAGCAGCTATTTGCGACACCCTTCGACCGCGTTCAGAGCAGGCTAAAAGTTGTCCCCTAGTACAATGGTTTTATTCATCGTGGGCCAGCATCTTAGTGAGCGACTAGGACAAAATTGTTCCTATGTGGTACGATTCCCCAGTTCTTATGTTGTATGTTTTTGCAAAATGGATGAGCCCCAGCTATGGCAATCCCCGCCCGCAACTCGATACCAGAGAGTTCGCTCAGTACATCGCGCACCTTCTTTGCCACTACCAAAACAAGCATGGGAAAACGCCTGCTGCAATCGGAACGAAATGCGATACTACTCGTTGACGTGCTGCGCTCGTGTGTGTCGGAACGGAAGTTTCTTCTACACGATTTTGTGATTATGCCGGATCATGTGCATCTGCTCATAACAGTCCAAGAAGATATGACTATTGAAAAAGCTATGCAGCTTATCAAGGGAAGATTCTCCTATCGTCTGAAGCGGGAATGCCAGTATTTGGGAGAGGTCTGGCAACGCGGGTTCTCCGAAACGCGCGCCGACGACGAGAGGAGATTTTTGAGCTATCGAGAGTATATTTCTCAAAACCCGGTGAAGGCAGGGCTGGCCGATACCCCTATTCAATATCCCTATTGCTACAGATATTTGGCAATGAAAAAAGAGAGCAGGGGCTGAAGCCCAATGATTCTTTGCGAAATCGCGGCACGACTAAAGTCGTGCCCTGATACAAAGCAGAACGCTGGCTGAACAGAAAGCCCACCTATGACTTCCTGGTTTTTGTAGGCCAGGCTGACCCGATCCTGGCAATCGATGTACGACTGGTAATCGGCCAGCAGCATGTACTCGTCACTGGCCAGCAGTGAGTTGATCAGCGGCTCGAAGAGCGTGCGGTCGCCGCGTGAGAATTCACCGCTCGAAAGCGAAACCAGAACTTCATGGAGCAAGGGGTTTGATTCGAAGACTGCGCGCGGGCTTTTCGACGTTTACATTCAGGATGAGCGAAGCTTTGAGAAGCACCGTGAGTACATCCATAACAATCCGGTGACAGCAGGCCTCGTGAATTCGCCGGAAGAGTACAAGGCCGGGTCGGCTTACTTGAAGAAGCAAAAGCGCGCAGGGGCTGAAGCCCACGTACTTGTGGCGACTGAGCGGCACGACTGAAAGCCGTGCCCTGACACTTCCAACGCAACTCTTTTAATCTTGCAAACGGTTTCACACCAGGGGAAAATTCTTCTTCATGCAATTGCCCTTGGCTTGTAGCATCTTCATATACTGGTAGAGAGTGGTTGACCACGCAATTGGGCACTTGGTAAGATTGAAGTTACGATTCACTATCCAGGACAGGCCGATCCAAAGAGACAACTTCGTCCCGTGATTTGGCGGAAAATTAGATTCCTGGCAGAACTGGAAGTAGTATTCAAAGGACAACAAGCAGCCATGAAGATTAGATTGCCCATTGTTTTCGCCCTCGTCTTCTCCCTTTTTCCAATTTCCGGCTGCAAGCCCGATTCGGCATCGCTGATGACGGCTGTGAAGGCCGACAATACCCAAGACGCCCTGAGACTGATCGGGAAGGGCGCCGACTCGAATAGCCGCACCTCGCCCAGCGGCTGGAGTGCTCTCCATTACGCCGCCAGAAATGGAAATGTGGAAGTGGTGCAGCAACTTCTCAGTGCCGGCGCCGATCCTAACTATTTGGGAAGCATGGATGGAAAGGCGAATTCAAGCGCTGCCTCGAAGCCCCTGGGTTTGGCACGGGTTAGCCTGGAAGTGGTGAGCGAGATTCCAGCCGCGCAGATGGAAGAGACGCTGCACCAGAATGGTCTGGACGACCCGGCGCTGTTGAAAAGCATGAAAGATCCAATGGCCGCGGATCGATATCTGAAGGTCGTCGCAATGCTGACAAAAGTTACGAAGTAGGATTGGCCGGCCAGTCCGTCAAGCAAGCCCACTGAGACGAGAGTTGTGCATCATCTCGACGGGAAAGGTCTGGATTTCGAGGTCGATGCTGGCAATCTCGGTGCCGCAATCCTGCGCGTGGCTGCGCGTGCATTGGCAAAGCTCGGTAAAGCGAATATGTCCGCTCTGGCTCAACTCCAGGCCAGAAGCGATCATGACGCTATAAATATCGACGCAGGCCTGGCGCTCGAATTCGAACAACATGCTGATGGTTCCCGTATCGTTTGCGCCGCGACTGAGCACCCAGCCGCCACATCCAAGAATTGCTCCGGTGAGAGTCTGCACCAAATGCGAGGGCTCCTCAATGGAGATAGCCTTCATCTGCAAAGCCCAGGGAACGCTCGTCGTTTGCTCTGCGTTTTGAAATGGCACCGTTAGCCTCACATCCGCCTTATCGGAGTCCTCGAGCGCAGCGTAAAGGCTGTGCCGGAGTCGAACGGCACGTGCCCGGCTTTGAGACAACGTGGGAGGTCGTAAGGGCGGCGTAGCTTGCGCTAGTAATTGGAGGAGTTGCGACACCGTTTTTTCCTCGGCTGCGAAGGCGTTGCAAGGGCGCACTGCTCGCCTCCGCGCAGACAAGGCGAGCGAAATGATTTAGCTTCAGAGACAGCATGATTGTCGGCTCAGGAATTGACCTGGTAGAGATCGCGCGCATCCAACAGTCCATAGATCGCTTTGGGCAGCGGTTTCTCGATCGCGTATACACCGCCGCGGAGCAGGCCTACTGTTTGCGCAAGCGCAAGGCCGCGGAGAGCTTTGCGGCCCGCTTTGCCGCCAAAGAGGCTGGCGCCAAGGCCCTGGGAACAGGCATCAGCTACGGGGTAAGCTGGCTGGAGATTGAAGTTGGGCGCGAACCGGGCGGAAGGCCCACCCTCAAGTTTCACGGACGCGCGGCGGAGTTTGCCGCCCGCCTCGGCGCCACCCGCAGCGCGCTTTCTATTACCCACACTGGCGCGCTCGCCATGGCCAGTGTCGTGCTTGAAAATGGACGATGAGTATGCCTTCTCTGCTATCCTCTAGGCGATAGTCTCCTCGTTTGGAATCAGGGGAATGACGTGCCAAGCCGCAAAGAAATTCAGTGGTCGCAACTTAGAGTGGGAGCCTTGGTCCTGGTGGCCATGGCCGTGCTGGTCGGACTGATTCTTCTCATGTCCGGGCAGAGCGGAGGGCTGTTTAACCGCAAGCTCGCGCTTCGTTCTTACTTTGAAAATGCGGCCGGGCTGAAGGATGGCGCGCCGGTGACGCTGCAGGGCGTAACCATAGGCAACGTCATTCATGTCCGCGTGGTGCCGGACCGCAATCCCACGCCGGTCGAGGTCACGATGCGGGTGGGTCATGAATATCTGCGCGACCTGCATACCGATTCGACCGCGACGATTGCCCAGGCGGGTGTGCTAGGAGATAGCTACGTCGATCTGGATTCCGCCAGCGCCGTTGGCCCCCTGCCGGCCAACAACGCCGAACTGAAGGCCGGCGGCGCGCCTGGCATGCAGGATGTGATCCGCAACAGCAATGATTCCATCCGCGAGATCAACACCTTGCTGAAAAAAATTGAAATCACGATCGATGCGGTCAACTCCGGACACGGGGCTGTGGGTGAGTTGGTGAGCGACCCCGCCATCGGCCGGAAGATTTCCGTCATCGCCACCGATCTTCAGACCATTACCGGCGCCATCGCCGGAGGCAAGGGTTCGCTGGGCAAGCTGGTGAACGACGATACGCTCTATAACCGCGCCAATGCGGCGGTCGATCGGCTGGACAAGATCACCATCGCCCTGGACGAGGGCAAGGGCAGTGCCGGCAAGCTGCTCAAGGACGACACGCTCTATAACAACCTGAACGCCGCAGTCGCCAATACGAATCAACTGGTTTCGGAGATCAACTCGGGCAAAGGCGCATTGGGCAAGCTGGCCAAGGACCCGGCCTTCGCGCAGAAGCTCGACGACACGGTGACGCGCCTCGACTCGATCCTTACCAGCGTGGATGAGGGCAAAGGTTCGTTAGGCCAATTGGTGCAGAACCGCACGCTCTACGACCACGCCGACCAGACCCTGGATCAGGCGCAGCAACTGGTGAAGAGCATTCGCGAAGACCCGAAGAAGTATTTGATCATCCGCATGAAGGTTTTCTGAGGCCGACAATTGGAGATCGATTCGTGAAGAATTGGCCGTGGAGCATCATTCTAACTATCTTTGCCTGTTTGCTTATCGTGATCGGTATAGTTCCTCGGGCTAATCAATTCATGTGGCGCAGGGTTCATAACCTTCAACCGTTGAGAATGCCGCTTCCACTCAAAAAAGGCGAATACACATCTCAGTTTTTTAAGACGGACCTGAAGGATACCTACAAAATTGATTTTTCATCGGATGATGATCCAACCAATCTGGCTCGGATAGACCTGGACTGGAAAATCGTTGATGATAGAGGGTTCATCATCAAGCAAGGCACCTATAGCAATCCAATTGATAACGGCTTCGATGCGATTGGAGAGTATCGGCCAAAGCTTGGCACGCGTCAAAGGATCATTGTGCGAATTCAGAATGTCATCCCAGAGAAAGTCGGAGCCCATACAGAGTTGTTAATCGGTCTGCCTCAGCGAATTAATGATTTTTTCAATATCCGCGACATGTTCAATGCTTGGGCGTGCATTACTTCCGGTCCAGGCGCACTTCTGCTTCTCTTCCTTCTAATTCGCCGCATGAGACAGCCAAAACAACAAGCCATCTGACCGTGCGTGGAGTCTAATGGATTATGATTCGCCGCTGCGACGATCGCGATTTTGACGCCATTTGGGCCATCATCAACGACGGCGCTCAAGCCTACAAAGGAATCATTCCAGCGGATCGCTGGCCAAATCCAACCGCGGAGCCCTACATGTCCGTGGAAAAGCTGCGCCATGAAATCGACGATGGTGTTGTCTTCTGGGGCTGCGAAGATGCGGGAATGCTGGTCGGTGTCATGGGCATTCAACAGGTCCAGGATGTGACCCTTATCCGCCACGCCTATTTGCGCACCAGCAGCCAACGGCGCGGGATCGGCGGGCGCTTGCTCTCTCATTTGCTGAAACTCGCAAAAGGTCCAGTGTTAATCGGCACTTGGGCCGATGCCTCTTGGGCCATCCGGTTTTATGAGAAGTACGGCTTCCAGCTGGTGAATCTCAAGGAGAAAAACCGGCTGCTCAAAAAGTATTGGACCGTGCCCGAACGCCAGATTGAAACCTCGGTGGTTCTGGCGGATTCAAAATGGCGGCAAGTCCGCAATCAAACATAAACTCTAGCTGGCCGCTTCCTGATCCCTCTGACCAGAGGCATTCAGCAGATCAGCCAGCTTGTCCACCAGGTCTTTCAGTTCACCTAAACGGGCCAGACCCTCTTCATTGCGGCCTTGAGTTTGGAACTTCATGATGCCGGTCGCCAAAGCATGAATCCGCCAGTGCAGCGCGACAATCGCTTGAAAGGCCGGCCGCGAACTGTGTCCGGCCGGGCCCTCGGCATATAACCACGCGCCAAATTGGCATTGGTGGCGGCTGAGCCGAGGCTCGACATCGCTTTCGCCCTTGAGGAACGCTTCAAGGGCCGCGGCCCAGACGCGGTGTTCGACGCCCGCATAGATCAAGGGCCGCTCGTCCTGACTCACCAGAACCGCATCGGTCCAGCGAGGGTCGGGACGCCATGCTGCCGCCCATTCGGGAAACTTTTCCGCCAGCATCGGCTGGGCGATGCCGTAGCCCTGCGCCATTTCGCATCCCAGCCGCAGCAGCATCAGTCCTTGTTCCACGGTCTCCACACCTTCGGCTACCGCCTGGCGTTGGAAGCCTGCCACCAACCCCAGAACTCCATCGAGAATCATCAGGGCATCCGGGTCTTCGAGAATCTCGCGGACAAAGCTGGGATCAATCTTGAGGACGTCGATCGGCATTTGTTTGAGTTCGCTGAGCGAAAAATGGCCGGTGCCAAAGTCGTCCAGGGCAAAGGTCACGCCGGTATCACGGCATTTTTTGAGCACGTCAAGCAATTGGGCGGCGTCTTCTGGAGAGTGGGATTCCGTAATATCCAACTCCAGACTGGAGGGCTGGATGCGTGGGTGCTCGGCCAGAATTTTAACCAGACGATCCGCGAAGCCCGGATCGCGCAACTGGCGGGCTCCCACATTCACACTCACGATCATCCCCAGTCCGGCCTCGAACCACTTCTCGGCCTGATCGAGAGCGGCGCCAATCACCCACTCGCCCAGTTCAATTGCCAACGGATGATCTTGAATGACGGGGAGAAACTCCGCTGGCTGCATCAAGCCTCGTTTCGGATGAAGCCAGCGGATCAGCGCCTCGGCGCCTACTACCTTGCCGGTCCTCATGTTCACTTTGGGCTGGTAATACAACGCGAATTCGCGAGCCGCGAGAGCCTGGCGAATACTTTCGGGACTCTCAGGATGGCCGCCAACGCTGACGTCGCGAGCGGAGTCGTAGAAATGATAGTGGTTGTCGCCGGTCGCGCTGGCCCGGTGCATGGCCTGACTGGCCTGGTGCAGCAACTGATCCGCATCCGCGTCCTCATCCTGTGGATAGAAGGCGACGCCGATACAGGCCGAGAGCTGAAAGGTGGAATCTGCGACCGTGACCGGTTCGGCAGCTGCTTTAAGCAGGCGGTTCAACACTGGAGCACTGGCTTGCGTTTCGTCGAGGGCGGTCAAGATTGCGGCAAATTCATTTCCATCCAGGCGCGCGAGAGTATCGCCTTTGCGCAGAATCCGCTTCATGGCGCGGCCCAGCGATGCCATCACCAGGTCGGCGATGTCGTTTCCATGCCGGTCGCGGATGGCCTGCATCCCATTCAGATTCAGGCGCACCACCGCCAACAGGTGGCCCCAGCGTTTGGACTGAGCGATGGCCTTCTGCAATAGTTCGCCGAGCAAAGCTCGGTTGGGCAGACCCGTCAGGTCATCGGAATGAGCAATCTGTCTGCGGCGCCGGGGGTGTTCCCTGTGTTGGACGAGGTCACTGGAACTCTTCATCTTTCACGCTTCTGCCTTCCGGGAAGTACTACTTATTCATCGGCAGAAACTCAATTCAAAAGAGGAGCAGGCACGGCGGAAGAGCCGGGAATCGATTTTCCCGTTTTGGCAAATACTCGTATTTATCCATCTGGAAGGCAAGGCCTTGGGCGATCAGCGGCCCGGCGAAGAAGCGGCTGTGGCCGGCAGCGGAGCGAGTTCGAAAACCTGAATCGCGCCGCCGTTCAATACGGCCACGCGTCGTCCAGAGGGCGAGATCGCCACATTTCCACCCGCATCGAGAACTGGACTAGCCTGTGCCTCAAGCTCCACTTTGCCATCAGCCGCGTCAAGAACCTCGACCAGTTGTCCTTTGATCTCATCCTGGCTAAGAGGCGAGCGTGCATTGACCGGATGAGTGACGGACAAAGCCTCGCGAGCCAGCCGCGATCCGTCTGGAGATCGGACCACCAGCGCCCAGACCGTGGTGTCAGAGGTCTGCGCCTCCCAAAGGCGGCGGCCATCCAACCCCATGGCTATCAGCCTGTTTGTGCCGGTCGAAGCGCAGGTAGTGATCAGCACTTCCCGCTGTGAAAGAAAATCGAAGAGCGGCGAACAAGTCGATTCCACACGCCCCAGGATGTGGCTGCCGCCATTGAAGTAATTCAGATTCAGCAGCCACTGGTCGCCGGTGCCGCGCAGACTCTCGAGATACCCATCTGAATTGATGGGCAGGTGAACCGCAGAATGGATGCGGCTGACCAGCATCACCTGGCCCGATTCGCGGCGCAGAATGCGCACGGCCAAATCTGCGGCGCTCGGCGGCTTCAGCGAGTATCCCTCGTCGCTGCTGGAGGGGGACGCAACTCCCGGCTTGGCAGCCGCCATCGGCTCGCGCGAGTTGGTGACGAGAAACTTTTGCGCCGGGTCCATCTCCAACGAGAGAACTGGTCCCGGAAAATGCAGGAAGGGCTTCAGCGTCAGCGCGGCGTCGCCCTGTTCAAGACGGTCGCGGTCTCGCAGCAAAAAGCGCCCATCCTTGAGCATCCACAGGTAGCGTGATCGGTCATGCACCGTCCACACGGCCTCGGCCTCGACCGCACCGGAGGGGAGTGTCAGCACCACGGCGCGAATTTGACGTTCGTCACTCTCTCCGGCTTCGCGGTGAAGCAACCCCGGTACACGAAAGGTGAAGAGCAGACGGTTTTCATCGAGGAAGTCGAGCGAAACAAAGCTGATATTCAGACCGAAGTAAAAAGCCGCGGGCGCTGAAAAGCCCAAGGGCTCAACCGCGACCTTGAAAGCAGGCGGCTGAGAGGGCTTGTCGCCGAGCCGGTCGGGCAGCGCATGTCCCCTGGGCACGCGGGATGGCTCCGGCGCATTGATCAAGCTTTGGCTATCCTGCGCAAGCGCCGATGGCGCCGCCGACAGCATTGCTCCTGCGGCAACCAGCAGAAGCTCCGCGCACATGCCCAATTTCGCCGCAGGAAGCCGTTTCATCATCGACTTTCATTTTCGCCGATGCGGCTGGTCTTCGGCAGTAACCCGGGGGCATTCCATGAGCGAGATTCAGATTCCAAGTTGGGTTCGCCGGCTTTTCCCCATGTTTTATAGAGGCCAAGGTATCCGTAGTTTTCCGTTTGTCCTGCTACCGAGTGACCATAGGCGAAGAGCAGTTGCAGGCCGGGCGATTTGAAGTGGTAATAGCCACCGGCGTCGATCATGGTTGAAGACTGAGTTTGTGCGGTTGCGAGGCCTTGGCGGGCGTGAGAAAAAACTTCGGCCGATAGCTCCAGCTTTTTGTTGATCTCTCGCTTTACAAGAAAGCCTCCGTAAAGATAGTTGCGATACTGCGTTTGCGGAACGACGGCGTATCCGAGGCCGCCGCACAGGCTCCACGGGCCGAATTCTTTTTCGATCCAGATGGGCAGCTTGTACCACACACGGCCTACGCCGAGTCCGCGCACTGAATCACCGGTCGGTATCTCGAACATCGTGAATGAGCCTATCTGCGGACGACGTTTTGTCTGCTTCACGAATCCATATTTCACGCCGAGTTCCATGTCGGTCAGACCATAGGCGCTCGCACCTGTCCCGGCAGGAAGATAAACAGGATTGTTCAGTGGGACGACAGCGCCAAAAGGCAGAATGGCATGAAGCTGAATGTTGGGAATGGCTCCCCAATTGAATTCAAAGGCCAGCCCCGCTGAGTCAATCTCAACTGGAGTTCCATCGACTGTGCCGAAAACATAAGCTTCGTAGTGACCGAGGTCAACCGGCGTGGGATCGTCCGTTTGAAATGGAGGACCGGCCTGCGCCGCCAGACGAGAGGCGACGATAAGCATGAGAAATATGATTCCCACCAAGTGACACGTTGGCCTCATCGGCATAGTGTGATCCTCTCCACGCTATAGATGATTTCCAGAGCGCGCAGGGATCAATGACTGTGCCGAGGAACTGTAAACTTCGTCGCCGAATGTCGCTGGCCCCGACCGCAGGCGCCTACTGTGCCTTGCGGAAGTTGATTATCTCGCCATCCAACTGGTACTCGGCCGAGCACAAGTCGCCTCCGCAGATCATCGCTTCACCGCCGGTAAGCTGGCGACGCGTGATCAGTCCGATCGTCCCGCAGCGCGGGCACGACATGACGGCGACAAACGGGTTTTGGGCATGACCCAGCTTCGCCTGGTTTTCCAGTACGAATACCGTTCCGGGGTCCATTCTTTCGGGAATCCATTCTTCTAGAAACTGCAAATCGGCTGACATGCTGCCCTCCATTTAGGTTGAGGGACCAGGGTGGCACGGGGTCGTTTCCGGCTTTCCTGTTGTGCAACAACGAGCAGACTGCAAGTGTTATCTCGAAGGCTGGGGGTGCCTGCGTTTGAGCTCAGTGTCTCCGGTCGCTGGCCGCCAAGTCAACTGGTTTCGATGCCAGGGGTATCAAAGCAGTTTCCTTTTATGTGGAAAAATCGTCCCTTATTGGCTAGCCGCAACCGTGGACCGACCCTGCGCACCGGTAACCGCATCGATTGCTTTGTAGGTTTCGATGTTGCGCAGGATGCTCTGCACATATCCGCGAGTCTCGGTGAACGGAATGGATTCGACAAACTCATCGATGCCCTGATAGGGTCCTGCGGCCTGCCATTCAGTCACTCGGTTGTCGCCCGCGTCGTAGGCCGCGAGCGCGTATTCCGTCACGCCGCCAAACTTGTTCAGAGTCTGACGCAGGTAGCGAGTTCCGAGGCGAATATTGGTGGCCGGGTCAAAGAGCTGGAAGGTTTGAAAGTGGCTGAGTCCCTCTTCGCGCGCCATGGTCTTGCCCACCGAGGGAAGCATTTGCATCAGTCCGCAAGCATTGGCGGGGGAGACGGCCGAAGGATTGAACTCCGATTCCTGGCGAATGAGTCCCGCCACCAAATACGGATCGAGATTGTTTTTAGCCGCCTCGGCCTTGATCGTATCCCAATACGGTTCCGGGAAAAGGATGCGCCAATAAACAATCGGAATCGACTTGATGGAGGCCGTGGCAGCCGACGGCAGCGCCCGCTTGAGTGAACGCATGGCGCGAAAGTTTTCGCCATACGATGCGTAAATCTGCGCCTCGGCGAGGGCGCTCCACGAGGAGGATTCCGGATCGGCGGCAATCTCCTGGGCGATATAGTCGTTCAAGCCCGCGTTGGCCAACAGACGCGCTTTTGCCAGGTGAATACTGTCGATCGGAAAACTATCTTCAAGCTGCGGAACCGGCTGGGCCTGAAAGCGGTCGAGCTGCGGATCGGTGGCTGGAAGGGCATCGCCCAGCGCGGCCAGCCGCTGCCTGGCCATCTGCGCATAAAAAAAGTGCTGGTAGGCGCGAATGATGGCGCGATAATTCGCCGCGGCCTGGGCCGGCTTGTGCTCCTGCGTCTCATATAAACGCCCGCGCCAATAAAGGGCGCTCACGGTCTCGGTCGCGCTGGGATAAATCCGAATCTGTTCGTCGAAGAGCCGCGCCGCGTCGGTGTAGCGCCCTTGCCGATAACTCAGCCAGCCAGCCCGCCAGTGCGCCGTCGCCGCATACTTGCTCGACGGAAAGCGCGAGGCCAGGGTGCTGTAGTAGTCCACCGCCGTCGCATAATCTCGCACCAGCATGTACATGTTGCCGCTCGAGTAAAGCGCCTCGGCAAGCCACTGACTATGCGGAAAGCTCGTCTCCATCTCGGTGACAATGCGCTTCTGCTCGTCCATGTCGTTGCGATTCCTGGCCAGTTCCATCAGCAAATAAGCCCGGCGCGCGCCGTTCTCGTCGGCAGTATCGGGCAACGCCTTGGCCTCCGCCGTAGTGAGCCGCTTCAGCTTCAGGTCGCAGGCCGCAGCAGCCACACTAAAGCCGGCGCGGCTGGCAGCGTCCAGGCCGGCATGACGCGCGAGCGCGCGATATTGTTCGCTCGCCTCTTCATAGTGGCCGGCATTCCAGTAGGCATCGCCCAGGCTGCGCAACTCTGCCGCCGTGAGGCTGGTCTCCGCGCCCATGGCGGTCAGTTTGGCCCGCGCAATCTCCGCCTCGCCGCTCAATGGATGAGCCAGCAGCAGCCGCTTGAAGAGGCTCTCCGCCTGTTCCGTCTGGCCCAAAGCGAACGCGGCCTGAGCCTGCGCAAGCTGGTAGCCGGAGCGATTCGCAGCGGGGGTTCCGGCTGCGGCTGCGAGCACACGCTCAGCGCCAGCCGCGTCCTTCATGCCCAGCAAAACGTTGGCTTCCAGCTCCGGCGCCTCGGCAATGAAAATACTTTCCGGATATTGCTTGGTAAAGCCGTGCAACAACGCCTCGGCTGTTTGCTCATTCCCAACCTCGTGGTTGGCGCGGGCGTTCAAAAAATCGGCATAGTCGGCCAGTTCCTCACCCGATTGACGTGCCAGGCGAAAGTTATCAACCGCCTCTGCGTAGCGCTTGTCGAGCAAATAAGCGTGGCCCAGCGCCAGGTATGCCGCTGAGGCCGCTTCGCCGCTATGGTGCTGCGCGTACTTGGTCACGCCCGCGTAAGCCGCCGGAGTGCGCAGCGTACCCAGTTGCTGGGCCATGGGGCGCAACTCGGTTGAGGCAACAAAAGCCAGCTTGATGCGCGCCGTTCGCACGCGCCGTGCCGCCTTGACCCTGGGGCTTGCCGACCTTCTGCCCGTCGGGTGCGACTTGGTAGCGGTCTTGCCCGTTGGAGCCGGCTTGGTGGCCGTTGGCGAAGGCTTCTCTGCCGTTGATGGCGCCGGAGCAGCAGGCGCGGCTGCCGTGCCGCCACTTGGCGATTGCCCGGCCACCGGCGACACAGTCATCAGCAAAGAAAGCAGTCCAGCCATGCAGCGAGCGGCCAGGCGCGCAACGGGAGTCGGGGAAGATGAGAACCTCATCTCTTCACTTTAATCTGCCCTCGCCCTGAGCGCCGCAACCGGAACCATCGGCATTAACGGCAACACCGCAAAGCGGGACTCGGCTGTCGATTCGGGCCTTGACAGTGTCGCGAATCTCACCTGGTTTGGTTGCCCCCACCGCCGTCCATTACACTCATATTTGGCACCCCGACCAGAGACAACACCGAATCCAAAAGGAATTTCGCAACCAACCGCCATGCCGACCATCCAATCGATAGCAGGACAACTCGAGCCGCATCCAGATGTTGCCCTGGTCGAACGGGTACGCGGAGGAGATGACTCGGCCTACGATACCCTGGTTCGCAAGTACGAGCGCCAGCTCTTTCGCATCGCCCAGCACATCACCCAGAATCGCGAAGATGCCGAAGACGTCATGCAGGATGCGTTCCTGAAGGCGTACGAGAAGCTCGATCAGTTTCAAGGCAACTCAAAGTTTTACACCTGGCTGGTGCGGATCGCGGTGAACGAAAGCCTGATGCGGCTGCGCAAGCGGCGCACCGGCAAAATGGTTTCGATCGACGAAGACATCGAGACCGAAGAAGGCAGCGTGCCGCGCGACCTGGCCGATTGGGCTCCCGATCCGGAGCAGAATTACAACCAGGCCGAGTTGGCCGAGATTTTACGCAAGACTATTCAAGGGCTACCGCCGGGGTTTCGTATCGTGTTTGTGTTGCGAGATGTGGAAGGACTTTCGACCGAGGAAACGGCAGAGACGCTAGGACTGAGCATCCCCGCAGTCAAATCGCGCCTCTTGCGTGCAAGATTGCAATTGCGCGAGCGCCTGAGCCGCTACTTCCACAAGAAAAAAGGGCTCAAGGAACCGAAACCAGAAAAAACGGGGAGTGAAAAGTGACCTGCAAAGAATTCCTCGGCCTTCTCGATGACTTCATCGACGACACGGTAACCGCCGATACACGCGCCGAACTGCAAACGCATCTGGGCCGATGTGGCCACTGCGAGGTCATCTTCAACACCACCCGCAAGACCATCGAAATCTACCGCTCGCACGAAATCTACGACCTGCCCTCCAGCCTGCGCGACCGCCTCCACGCCGCTATCATGGCCCGCTGCAAGAAGGGCTGCTGATTCAGCTCGGAATTGAGGAGCAACATCAAAAGCTGGGTGCCCCATCCATTCGCGCTTTTTGCGAATGGGTGGGATACCACGAACCCTTTGCGAGCGACATGTGAAATGCTGGCCCCACCGCAGGTGGCCTCACGGCAGGTGGATGATTTAACCTCAGTATCGTTATGAAAATCCAGCGCACACTCCTCCTGCCCGCTCTGGCCGTGGCCTTTACCGCCGCGGTATTCGCCCAAACCTCCTCCAACCCTGCTGTTGCCCTGCCTGACGCACCCCAAGCCACCGCCGCGGCATTGGTCAGCCCCAATGGACCCACCGTGGTTATGGACACATCCATGGGACGCATCACCTGCCAGTTTTTTCAGCGGCAGGCGCCCAAGACCGTGGCCAACTTCATCGCCCTGGCCGAAGGCACCAAAGACTGGACCGACCCCACCACCAGCAAAACGCAGCACAACAAATCGCTCTACAACGGCACCATCTTCCATCGCGTCATCCCCGATTTCATGATTCAGGGTGGCGACCCAACCGGCACTGGCATGGGCAATCCCGGCTATCAATTCGAAGATGAGTTCGACCCGAATTTGAAGTTTGACAAGCCCGGCCGCTTGGCCATGGCCAACTCCGGCCCCGGCACCAACGGCAGCCAATTCTTCATCACTGAAGTGCCCACCGAGCATCTCAACCATCACCACACCATCTTCGGCCAGTGCGACGACTCCAGCATTCTTCTCGCCCGCACCATCGCCCTCGTTCAGCGCGACGGCAACGACAAGCCTCTTACCCCAGTGGTGCTGAAGAAGGTGACCATCGTCCGCGAGGGCCAGCCGATGCCGCCGCTGCCAGGTGCGGTTCCTGCTGCCGCTCCCAAGGCCTCGCCCAAACCGTAACTGTTCTTAGCTAATAGCTAACAGCTAAGAGCTAAAAGCTCGCAACAAAACCCAGGAGCCTTTCATGTCACTGTTACCAGGAACCTACGCCGTCTTCACCACCAGCGAAGGCAAAATCACCGTCCGCCTCTTTGAGTCCGAAGCGCCCATCACCGTCAAGAACTTCATCGAACTGGCGGAGGGCGGCAAAGAGTGGACCCATCCCACGACTCACAAAAAGTCCACCGACAAGCTCTTCGACGGCACCATCTTCCACCGCGTGATTCCCGACTTCATGATCCAGGGCGGCGACCCCACCGGCACCGGCATGGGCGGACCCGGATACCGCTTCGGGGACGAGACCAAAGGCTCGCCGCACAAATTCGACAAGCCCGGCAAGCTGGCCATGGCCAACAGCGGCCCCGGAACCAATGGCTGCCAGTTCTTTATCACCGTAGCCGCCACGCCTTGGCTCACCGGCAACCACACCATCTTTGGCGAAGTCGTCGAGGGCCAGGAGATCGTGACGAAAATCTCTCTAGTTCCCCGTGGCGGCCAGGACAAGCCCAAGAAGCCCGTCGTGCTTGAATCGGTCCTCATTGAGCGCGTCGCGTAAAAACTCGTGCAGCCCTGAAATGTGGGTGCCCCATCCTTCGCGCTTTTTGCGAAGGGTGGGATGCCACGAAACTCAACCATTCATCCACCGCAAATACGGCTCACGTTAGATTCGGGCGGCTGCCAACGAGCCTTGATGAAACGGAATCCAGCAGCCCGCACCCATCTCCTGTCGCCCCGCCAATGGCGTCTTGCCGCACCGCAAAGGTGCTTTGCAGATAATTACGCTCCCATGGCGCACCCTATCGATAGGGAGAATCTACATGACCCAAGAATCCGCAACCAAACTCGGCCTGCTCGAGACCATTCCTCTGCCAACAGTCCACGCCTATCCCAAAAAAGCCCGGACCGCCATCAAGCGCTGCTGCGCCGCCTGGCAGCGCGCTCATGATGCACACCTGGAGGGTACATCCGGGGGCGACTTTGCCAGGATCGTCGCAGTCCGCGAAGCGGGTTCCGCTTACCGAAAAGCCATGCCCCCTCTGGCTGGTTATGAAAGCATCCGCGATTTCATCGCTTGCACTGCCTATGGCATACTCATCGATGCGATTCCGCAAAAGCGGGGCAACCAACTCCTCTATGCGGCCCAGGTCGCGCTTGCCTCCCTCCATTACGAGCCAAAACCGCCAAAATCCGCCTGACCCCCCACCCCCCCTACCATATGCAGGCCGTTTTTCGACCCATCTTTTGCACGTAACTAACTTTTTTTCAAATACTTGAAAATCTATCCCATGGGCAAATCAGTCACAAAAAACCCCTGATTTGCCCGCTTTTTGGCCCAAAAAGAGCCGTTATTATCCAAAAAATGGCCGATTTATCGCCCTGGAGAAAGCCATGTTAATGTGAGGTCAGCAAAGGAACCTCGATGAAACGAAGTCTCGCAGCCCGCATCCTCCGCGCCGTAGCAATGCAGACGATTGCGGCTCTCCTGTTCGCCAGTGCGGCCCTTGCCCAGAGCGGCCAACCAGCCGCAGCCAGGCCTGCACCAGCCGCGCAGCAAGCCAAAGCAACAGTTCCGGCGCTCCTCGTCAGCGATATTCACTTCGAGCCGTTTTGGGATCCGGCCAAAGCTCCACAACTGGCCTCGGCGCCGGTCAGCGAGTGGAAGGCCATTCTCGCTGCCGCGCCTTCGCCCGATCAGCAGCAACGTTTTCAGTCGTTGCAGCAGGGCTGCCATGCCCGCGGAGCCGACACCTCCTTTGCGCTCTTCGATTCCAGTTTGAAAGCCATGCGCAGCCATGCCATCGGCGCAAAGTTTGTCGCCGTCAGCGGCGATCTCATCTCTCATGCTTTTGATTGCAAATACAACACGCTCTTTCCCAAGTCCACTCCGGAGGCCTACAGAACATTCGTTGAAAAAACGCTGGATTATGTGATGGGCGAGTTATACGGCGAATTCCCGGGCGTGCCTATTTATGCAGCCATGGGAAACAACGATTCTGATTGCGGCGACTATCGTCTCGACACCCACAGCGATTTTCTTGCGACCGTCGGAAAAGAAGTTACCCAGGAGTTTCCCGGCTCCGAGCGTCAGGGCGCTCTTGATACCTTTGCGGTTGGCGGCTATTACAGCGTCTCTCTGCCAGCGCCCATCCAGAACGCGCGCCTGTTGGTTTTGAACGATATTTTCATGTCGAAGAATTACACGACCTGCGCCGGTAAAGCCGACCAGGGTGCAGCAGCCGCGCAGCTTGCATGGCTAACTCAGCAGCTTGCCGAGGCTCGCGCCAGCAAACAGAAGGTCTGGGTCATGGGCCACATTCCGCCCGGAGTCGATCTGTACTCGACCGCCAGAAGAATGACCAATGTTTGCGGCGGCCAGGAGCCGGTAATGTTTCTATCTTCAGAGAAGATGGCGGACGTGCTGGTTGACTCTGCCGATGTGGTCGAGTTAGCGATCTTCGCCCACACGCATATGGACGAGATGCGCCTTCTGAAGAGTGAAAGCCAGAAGCCGGATTCAGCCAGGACGGTCGCGGTCAAGATGGTCTCCTCCATCTCGCCGATCAATGGCAACAAGCCTTCTTTTACCGTCGCCCAGATCGATCCCGCTTCGGCTGCGCTCATGGACTACAAGGTTTTCGAAGCATCGAATCAGACGAGCATCAACGCCACATGGCAAGAAGAGTACGATTATGCGCGAAGCTATCACAAGGCAGAATTTAATTCGTCTTCGGTAAGTCAGCTGATCGCGGAATTCGCGGCAGATCCCACCGCAAAGACTCTGCCCAGTCAAAAGTACATTGAGGATTTCTCCGTAGGCTACGCTTCGCCCCTGCTCACCCTGGTCTGGCCGGAATATGTTTGCGCCATGTCGAATCACACCGAGCAGGAGTTCAGGACATGCGTCTGCCCCGCCGCGCAGTGAATTCCTACTCCGCCGCGCATAACGCTAGAATCGCTTCGCCAAAGCGCTCTACCTTCATCGGACCCATCCCGGTGATCTCCAGCAACTGCCTTGGATTCGCGGGGCATGAATGCGCAATGGCTGTCAGAGTGCGGTCGTGCAGTACCGCAAAAACGGGGACTCTCAAACGCTTGGCCTCTGCCGCACGCCACTCTTTCAGACGCGTGGCCAGAGCTTCACTCTTGGCCGACAGTCGCGCCGGCTCAGCAACCAAAATGGCCGGCATGCGGCTGGCTTGGGGGCTTGCAACCTTCGCTGCAGGTTTTGCTTTCTTCGCTCGCGCAGGTGCAGGTGCTCCCCCGCCGAACCCTTCTACGACTCCATCGCTGATCAGCAATTCGATCGGCGAATTTGCACGCATTTCCAGTCCGGCCTGGGTCAGGCGCGCCTTGCGATAGCGTATGACTTCTTTGTCCTTTTCAAACTCGGCATCTTCTATCTCGATAAGTCCGGCACGTACCATTGCGTCCAGCAAGCGATCAAATTCGTTCCGGCTCATTCTGCCGGCTTGATCGAGATTCCGTTGCAGCGTACCAGTAGCCTTGCTATCGACGGTGCGCAGCTCATTGGCTATTGCCTGTACCAGTTGCCGCTCGATTGCCGTTGGATGCCGGAAGAGCCTGAGCACTGCGCCGCCTGGGTCGCACACGTCGCAGATTCCGCACGGGCGGCTGGCATCTTCTACGTCGCCAAAGTGGCGCACCAAGGCCGCCATGCGGCACTCGGAGGAGGTTGTAAACCGCAGCACTTTTTCCATCTGTTCGGCGCGAAACTGCGCCTGTACATTGTAAGTTTTCTTCCAACCGGGACCGCCCGCCGTCACGTTGCCGCCAAAATCCACACGCGCTCCGCCGTGAATTTCGAGTTTTTCGAGAGCCTTGTCGAACTCCTCTTCGGCGAGTTTAGAAGCCGCGCGCAAGTCTTCCACCGGCTGCGCCTCATCTTTGAGCGTGCGGTAGACCTGCTGTAACTGCTCCACGGGGGGATAATCGCGGCTGAGAAAAAAGTCATGCGTACGCTGATCGGCATAGCTGTGCATCAGATAGGTCCGGCTCGGATTGCCATCGCGCCCGGCGCGGCCAATCTCCTGGTAAAAGCCTTCGAGCGTGGCTGGCAATCCGGCGTGAATCACGGTGCGAATGTTGGTCTTGTCGATGCCCATGCCGAAGGCTATTGTGGCGACGACCACCTGCAGCTCGCCAGCTTGAAAGGCGGTTTGCACACGCTCACGCGTGACCGCATCAAGGCCCGCATGGTAAGCCGCCGCTGGAACCAGTCGCGATAACTCCTCGGCCAGCCGCTCGGCTCCTTTGCGCGAGGTGGCGTAAACAATTGCTGGTCTGCGCGCTGGGTCAGAGAGCAGTCCGCAGATTGCGCCTGGCCGCTCGGGCATGGAAAGCTCCGCGACTTCAATCGCCAGGTTGCTGCGACGGAAGCCGTGAATGAATTTCGCTGGTTTCACCATTCCCAATTGCTGGACGATGTCGGCCTGGACTGTTGGAGTTGCTGTGGCCGTGAGCGCGAGCACTGGAGCCGGACGAAGCGCAGGCAAATATTGGCCCAACATTCGGTAGTCTGGCCTGAAGTCGTGGCCCCATTGCGAGATGCAGTGTGCTTCGTCAATGGCGATCAGGGCGGGCTTGCGCTTGGCCAGCATCTCGCCAAATCCAGGAACGCGCAGCCGCTCGGGCGCAATGAAAAGGAATTGCAAGCTGCCCTGCAAGTAATCGACGCAGGCCTGGCGCGCCACGCTGCGATCGAGTCCTGAATGAATGCGACCTACGCAGAGGCCAAGCGCGATGAGTTTGGCTGCCTGGTCCTCCATGAGCGCAATGAGCGGACTGATGACCAGCGCCGTGCCGCCTAATGCGACGGCGGGCAACTGATAGCAGAGCGACTTGCCAAAGCCTGTCGGCATCACCAGAATCAGATCGCGCCCATCGATAGCAGCGCGACAGACCGCCTCCTGATTGGCTCTGAAACGAGCGAAGCCGAAGACTGAGCTTAGCAAGTCAGTGAGGTTTTCCGGATTGGTTGGAGTCGTCAATGGCAGAAGGCTCGAAGCGAACAGATTGCGGAGCACCTCTTTTCAACTTTACAGGAGCGGCTCGTCTCCGGCGGTTGTCTGAGAAGATCGATAGGATAGCGAAGGGACCGGAAGACGTGAAAAAATCAGTTAGGGCCACAAATGAACTCCCTTGAACGTGGATGACCTACAGTGTTTTCCATCGGCGTTCATCTGAATTCATAGGAAGCACCCGCTGGATTCGCGCCAGGAGGAATACGAGATGCGACAGGGGTCTACGAGGAAACCGCAAGAGGACGAGCCCGCGACGCAAAGCAGGAACTACATCACGCCGAGCGGTCTGCAGCGCCTCAAAGATGAGCACCGGTATCTGCTCACCAGGGACCGCCCCGCAGTGGTGGAGGTGGTGGCGTGGGCTGCCAGCAACGGCGATCGCAGTGAAAACGCCGACTATCAGTACGGCAAGAGGCGCCTGCGGCAGATCGATGGGCGGATTCGTTTTCTCACGAAGCGAATCGAAGCCGCGGAACTGGTTGACCCCGAGGCTCCGAGAGCGGGACAGGCGAAAACAAGGGCATTCTTCGGGGCGACGGTGCGCTATGCCGATGCCGCGGGAGCGGAGCGAACGGTGAGCATCGTAGGCATCGACGAGGTCGATCTCAACCGCAACCACATCAGTTGGGTATCACCCTTGGGGCGCGCGTTGATGAAGTCGACAGAGGGCGACAGCGTAGTTCTCCAAGCGCCGGGAGGGACACAATACCTGACGGTTCTGGAGGTGTGTTACAAGCGCATTTCTGTGGAACCCTTCCGTGAACCATCTGGATCCGAGTCTGCGGCAGGGACTATCTCGCCGACGCTCAGTACGACGAAATGATCTCGAACGGCGGGCAGAAGCGGTTTCCCAGGTCCGAGAATCTAGACCCAGGGCATACAGAATCGCGGGCGGCGTTTGAGCAATCGCAGGTGCTTTGCGCTATGCTTCTTGGCATGAGAAAGCACGCCCTCATGGCCCTATTGGCACTCCTTTGTGCTCTCCCACTCACTGCTCAACTTGACCGCTCGGATATCGCTACACAGAACAAATGCAAAGAGTACCTGAAGACTACACTTCCGACTGAAGCTAGCGATGTGACGCAGCCGAAGTTGTGGCCCAGTTGCGACTCGCACAAGCTCTACTCCGGCATTGGCGTTAAAGTGGACTATTCTGCGGCTCGTCAATGCGCCTGGACAGAACGCCTTGCATCGCAGGCCGGTATTGAACCACGGTACTTAATGGCGCGTGACTTCGGGGGCGCTGCCATGCTCACCGTGCTTTATGCGAACGGTGAGGGAGTCAAGAAGAGCCTACCGCTTGCATTGCGTTTTGCCTGCGAGGCTGGTGGTGCACCAGCAGAGATCTCGATTCGCTTAAAGCATATCGAATCCCTAGATGCGAAAACCCACACGTCCATCGTGAAGTTTGACTTCTGCGATGACATAACAAGCGGCTTCATGGAGGGTTCGTGTGCGGCATACGGGAGTGAACTGGCCGACCAGAGGAGGTCGGCGCAACTGAACGCAGTCTCGGCACAAATGAGCTCAGCCCAGCAGGTGGCGTTCGTCCAACTGGTCAAAGAAGAAGAAGCATACGCCCGTGCGCATGCCACCGGGGAAATCGATCTCAGCGGCACCGCAAGAGCCATGTATCAGATCGATGCCGAACAAACTCTCCGGGACGATTTCCTCGCCGCCATACAGTCTTTCGAATCGGGTAGGTATCCAAGTGGATCTGAACGCATCTATCGGGACGCCGATGCGCGATTGAATTCGGCCTATCGCAAAGCATTGAGCAATGCCGAGGAACACATTCGGGATTATGGCGCGGTGCAGCCAAGCGGGATTCGCGACGCAGAGCGAGCATGGCTGAAATATCGCGACGCCTGGATTGATCTCGCAAAGTTGCGCTATGCGAATTTGTCTCCTGAGGCATTACTCGCCCTGCTGACAAATGATCGAACATCGATCCTCGATGGTTCATTCTGTGATATGGACGCCGTGGACGGGCCATGTGCGCAGCAGGGCGACACATGGAAACCAAAACCGTTACCCTAATAGCTGAATCAGAGGAGACCCCATGACCGTCATCCGGCAGGAAGATTTTGTTGCGAGCGTTGCTGGTGCTTTGCAATACATCAGCTATTACCACCCGGTGGATTACATCACTAGCCTAGCGAAGGCTTATGAGCGGGAGGAGTCGCCTGCGGCGAGGGATGCGATTGCGCAGATTCTTATCAATAGCCGTATGTGCGCTGAGGGGCATCGACCTATTTGCCAGGATACGGGGATTGTGACTGCGTTCTTGAAAGTCGGGATGGATGTGCAATTTGAGCCTGCGGCGGGCGAGGAGCGCAAGGATATACAGACGATGGTGGACGAGGGTGTGCGGCGGGCTTATCTTGATCCGGATAACAAGCTGCGGGCTTCGATTCTGGCTGACCCCGCAGGCAAGCGGAAGAATACCAGGGACAACACGCCGGCCTGCGTGACGGTGGAGTTGGTGAAGGGCGGGACGGTCGATGTGACGGTGGCGGCCAAGGGGGGAGGGTCTGAGGCCAAGGCAAAATTCATCGTGCTGGACCCCTCGGATTCGGTAGTGGATTGGGTGCTGAAGACGGTGCCGACGATGGGCGCGGGATGGTGTCCGCCGGGGATGCTGGGGATTGGGATTGGGGGGACGGCGGAAAAGGCGATGCTGCTGGCAAAACAATCCTTGATGGACCCGATCGACATTCAAGAGTTGAGGGCGCGGGGGGCGGGCAATCGCGCGGAGGAATTGCGGCTCGAGTTATACGACAAGGTGAACCGGCTGGGGATTGGTGCGCAGGGATTGGGCGGGCTGACTACGGTGCTGGATGTGAAGGTACTGGACTATCCAACACACGCGGCTAACTTGCCGGTGGCGATGATTCCTAACTGTGCGGCGACGCGTCATGCGCACTTTGTGCTGGATGGGAACGGGCCAGTGTATCTGGACCCGCCGAATCTGGATGCGTGGCCGAAGCTGAGTTATGACATGTCAGCTGCGCGGCGTGTGAATTTGGATACGGTTACGCGCGCGGAGGCTGCGGGATGGAAGCCGGGAGAGGTGCTGCTGCTGACGGGCAAGCTGCTGACGGGGCGCGACGCCGCGCACGCACGGCTGAAGGAGATGCTGGATCGGGGCGAGAAATTGCCGGTGGATTTTCGCGGGCGGTTTATCTACTACGTGGGCCCAGTGGACCCGGTGCGCGACGAAGTGGTGGGACCGGCAGGGCCGACGACTGCGACGCGCATGGACAAGTTTACGCGGCAGATGCTGGCGGAGACGGGGTTGCTGGGAATGGTGGGCAAGAGCGAGCGGGGGCCGGCGGCGATTGAAGCGATTCGTGAGTTTGGCGCGGTGTACCTGATGGCGGTGGGCGGCGCGGCATACCTGGTTTCAAAGGCGATTCGCGGCGCACGAGTGCTGGCGTTTGCCGATCTGGGGATGGAGGCGATCTATGAATTCGACGTGGTGGATATGCCGGTGACGGTGGCGGTGGATGCGAAAGGCACGAGCGTTCATCAGACTGGACCGGCGGAATGGCAGCGGCGAATTGCCGGGATTCCTATCTTGCCTTGACAGTGGACGGTGGACAGTTTTCAGCGGCTGGCTTGGATTACTTCCTGGATTGAAGGATTGCCGGTGCGTGTTTGATTGCTGCTTGCGGTGAATGCCTCGCGTCTTAGCGCAATCGGTTTGTATTTTACCGGCTCGTAGAGATTGCGAGAATTGCAGAGGGAACGGGAACGCTCAGCGGCTTGACGAAGAGCGGCACTCTGTTGGGCGTTGGATGTGTCAGGAAACATCATTGCTGGACCCCCTGTACGTATCCGATATTGAACCGAGGGACCGCGGCAGGCAAGATTACGATGGGTTAAGTTATCCACAGGCGAGGCCTAATGCGGAAAGAATGCTCTCCGCTGCCTGTTCTGGAATCAGCGCATCAACAGGGATGGAAATATGCGCCATGCGATAAAGCGGCAGGCGGCGCTGGTAGCGCGCGGCGAGGTTGGCCTGGTCGGCGAGGATGGGGCGGGTGTGCTCGGTTCCCTGGCAGCGTTTGAGGGTGGTGGCTAACTCGATCTCCATGTGCACGAGCCGCGTACCGGGAGTGTTGAGGAGCAGATCGCGGGTGGCGGAATGCTCGATGGCGCCGCCGCCTAGAGCGAGTACCAAGGCGTCACTAGCAGCAAGGCGAGCGATGGCGGCGTGCTCGCGCTCGCGGAATGCAGCTTCGCCGTGGCGAGCGAAGAGTTCAGCGATTGAAACGCCAGCCTCGGCTTCGATCACGTCGTCCACATCGAGAAAGCTCCAGCCCAGCCGAGCGGCGATGAGTGGGCCGACGGTCGTCTTGCCGGAACCCATGAAGCCAGTCAGGACTATGCGGCGGGTTGAGGCTGAATTTTTTGAGGCTTCCACAGCCTTAGTGTAATGGTTCGCGGGCCCACAGGTTTTCACCGAAGTTCGCCTCTCCAGAACCATCGCGAAACCGCTTGTTTTTGCAGAAAACGGCTCAAAAGGGCGGCATTTTGGGCCGAAAAATGGGCAAAATCAGAGGTTTTCCGCTGCTTTTTCGTTCATCGTTCATTTTTTATGTTATTCATTCCTTGGGTGTTACAGGATGTTTTGAAGAAACTATCCTCTCCTGGGAGGGGTAGGGGGGGTGGGGGTAGGAGAAAAGTGGGTGTCAGTTGGCAGCTTTCAGGTGCCAGTAAAAGCACGCGGCTCTGGTTTCTGTTCATGTTTTGATTGTGCGCCAGGGGAGGGTAATTTTCTGCAATCCACCTGCGGTGGGGCCAGCGGCCTTCGGCGTGGGGAATTGAGACCGCCGCGCACCAATGCACTCCTCCGGCATTATTGCCGGCCGGTCAGGGCGAATTTTTTAGCAAGGGTTCGATTTACCGGTCACCGCTTGGTCCTGCGACCCCATGCAAAGCGGATTCCAAACCACCACCGACCTTGTGCTCGGACTGGACGGCGAGCAGGTCACGGAGATGGCCGTCCACGTCACTATCTCCGGCTCCACAGTCACCAGCACGCTAGTCTGGCAGCACACCAATGTCTTCGCCGGAGGCAAGCTGCTCGGCACCTATGACAAAGACGGCCTCCACTTCTACTTCGACGATGCGCTAGGCACCCGGCGTGCTAGAAGAAACCGCACCAGCCTGCCCTACGGCGACGCTCTAAGCTGCCTCGCCCCCGGCGAATCCACATACTTCGTCTCCATCAACACCCCCACCGAACACCACTTCACCGGCAAAGAACGCGATACCGAATCAGGGAACGACTACTTCGGGGCGCGGTACTACTCCAGTAACATGGGCCGCTTCACGTCGCCCGACTGGAGCGCCAAAGAATCGCCCGTGCCTTATGCCACATTCGATGATCCGCAGTCGCTCAATCTGTACGCCTATGTTCGCAACAATCCGCTCACGCGGTTTGATGCAGATGGGCATGTTATAGATTGGAGGCCATGGATAAATGCAGCAAAGAATGTATATAATCAGGCCTCACAATGGTTGGCGAGTCACAACCTAAATCATCAAACGGAAGGGAGTGGATCGCTAATTGGAGCAGCATCGAAGAATGGTAATGCTCACTTTGATATAGGTCGTGGTACAGGTGCTGCTTCCTCATCACTTACGCCCGGAGGTGCTAAAGTCGGAGCAGAGGCAGGTTTTAGTGTTTATCATGCAGACGCTAAATCAAAGCATCTAAGTGGTCAAGCTGACGCTTTAACAGCGGGTGGACATGCAGATGCAGGTTTAAGTTTAAAGGACAGAAATGTATCAATTGGTGCTGGGTATAATTTCAATGCAGTTAGTGCGAGCGGAAAGCTGACTTTTGGGATGTTCACACTAGCACTTACAGGCGAAATAGGAGAATCGAAAGGTTTCCAGTTTTCACTATCATCCAAGGGTTTCCATGGCGAAGTCGAAGAGGCAGATGGTCTAGGCGGAGCCGCGGAACTGTCCTTAGATTGGGGAAGATTTGGGGGAAGCAGCAGCGTAAAACATGATTATGATGGCAAGACAACATTTACACCAGTAAAATGAGAATCTAACGGAAAATATCAAAAGGCAGTTCACAAAGAGGAGGAATAATTGTTTGAAAAACATGATAGTAGTACTAATTCTGGCGATAGATTCGTTAGCGTTGATTGCGCAGATTGGCCAGAGAGCAGCAATTACCATCTCAGATGAGAAGCAAATCGAAACTCAAATGAATAGGCTTGCTTCCAACGTTAATCCTCAAGAATTGCTGGACCCATTATTTCCCAAAGAAAAGATTACTGATCAGATTAAACATTTTACAAAGCATTATGAGATTGCATTGATCCCAAAAGGTCCAATCCAAATATCAGGTATGACGGCAAATATTTCTGCTCATATTATTTATAATACTTCGATCGGAACCTCGAATGAAGAAAAGTTTGAAGATGATAGAAATCTTGCTTTTGTCTTGAGAGATGGTCGTTGGTATTTTGCTAACTATAATTTTCTTAACCTAACACCAATGGAATATTTATTCGATATAGGATTACTGTTGATAGCAGTAATCTGGCTCTGTGGGGCCTGGTTGAAATTTAACAAATTGCGTTCGCGTAGGATAGGCGGACAGTATATCTTTGGTCTGATCTCAGATTATTTCCGAGCAATCAATCCATTAGCTTGGTTTGAAAAAGGCCATAAAGGTGGGGGTAGCGCAGGTCCCCAACCATGAATCTGGCTGGCGGGTGGCCACGGTCTCGGGGGCCTGTCCCATCCATCAGAAAAGAAACAACCAGCGCCAAAATAGCGTCCAGCGGAAGGAGAACAAGACGAAATGAAGAACGAATGCCGTTGGGGTACAAGAATACTATTGCCGTTGGGGATTCTTTCTGGACTTGTGGCCTGTTCAGTCGGCGCAGCACTTGGACAGGTCATAATGGAGCCATCAGACCACGCTGTTACGCTTATTGGAACGATCAGGGAAATGCATGGGTATGGGCCTCCTGGTTACGGAGAGGACAAGAGAAGAGATGCCCACATCAGCTATCTAATACTTGAGTTGCATGATTCAATCAACATTCCTTGTCCGCCAAAAGGAGAGGAGTCGTGGGGATTGGAATGTCAGGCGACAAAACGTCTGGCGCTTTTCTTCCTATCTGATCCGGATGAAAAACGCGAAGCAGAAGCGAAGAAACTAATTGGAATGAAGGTCTCTGTATCCGGAACACTTCGTTTCGCTTATACTGCCGGTGAAATGACCCCTATCGTTTTCGACGTAGACTCTGTGAGGCAGGTGGCCTCGTCATTAACACCCTGAAACCATGTGGCCCATTCATCCACAGTTTTATCGTGGATGAGCGGGAACCACGAAACTCAACCCGCCCGCTCATCGCGATAAAACTGCGATGAACGGGGCACAGCTTTCTATCTTGCCTTACCATCGAAGAGGGTAAAATCGATGACCGGGGCGAGCGGCCCAGGTCTCGGGGCCTGTCCCATCCAGATGAGGGTGCCACCGATCCCTCGCAGTTGGGGACCGGGGATGGAACCACCACGCCACCCAAACTTTTCAGTTTGAGTATTCTCGCAATGTATGAAAGGCCAGCGCATCCGTTATCAGCAAACGGGGGAGTTTCACTTCCTCACCTTCAGCAGTTTCCGGCGTCAGCCCTACCTGTCGACAGTCGCGGCGATGGAGCTTTTTGAGGATGCGTTGGAACGCGTTCGGCTGCGGTATCTCTTTGCAGTCGCTGGTTACGTGGTCATGCCGGAGCACGTGCATCTGTTGGTCAGTGAGCCAGAGCGCGGGCTTTTATCCAGAACCGTTCAGGCCCTCAAGCTATCGGTCTCGATGCGCAGCCGCGAAAGACCCTTTTGGCAGGCGCATTATTACGATTTCAATGTCTCATCGCACCAGAAGTTCGTGGAGAAGTTGCGCTACATTCATCGGAATCCCATCAAGCGCGGCCTCGTTACCAAGCCCGAGGAGTGGCTCTGGTCAAGCTATCGCCACTATCAAACGGGAATGCACGAAACCGTAGAAATCGAATCGGAACGGACGGCCTGTGAGAGAGGTTGGCAACTGCCTGCGTGGATGCGTAACAGGCAGCTCGATTTCCCCTCCCCGGTCCCCAAAAGCGAGGACCGGGGGCACCCTCAACTTGATAGAATCGCTTTTGAGATCGGAACCACCCGCCAAGTCATAGAGCAGACTCTAGATTTTGCTCTTTGACTCTCGCAGACTACCCTTGGAGCACAGCGTTCACTGATGTGGTGCACGGGACAGGATTAAGTTATGAAGGGGTTTTATGTAATTTTGATAACGGCGTTCCTGCTTGGCATCTTCGCTGCCCAAGGCAAGAATGCGAAAGCCAGAAGAGTGAACGATCTCTGGATTTTCCCGCCGATCATTGGTCTAAAGATTGTATATATTGTTGTCGCAATACTTGGCGTTGGACTGATCATCTTAGGATATTTTGGACCGCAGAAGGATCAAAGCGTCGTCTGCTCTGGCGGCCTAATGTTTGCGATTTTCGCCTGTGTTACCTGGCCTAAGGCGATCGTGCTCTCGGAGTCCTCTATACGACAACGATCATGGCGGGGATGTTGGAAGACAATTGGTTGGTGTGATCTCTTACCGTTTGAAACAAAGCGCGACGGATCCGTGATCATCCGTTCAAGAAGTTGCAGGATAGTACACTCTCCTTATCATGCGGGACATGATTTGTTTATTGCTGAAATAAAGGGGCGATCTGGAAAGTCGCCGAGTGCAATACCGTTGAAGTAACAGGAAGGCCGGGCAGGGTGGGCGAGTGGCCCAGGTCTGATCTCAGGGTGGCCTTCGTTCCTGAGATGTGGGAGAAGATGAACCCCGACAAGCTTATTCAAGCCAATTCCCGTGTCTCGCCTTTGAGACATCGGAATCGATGAACCTCAGCCAGCAAGTGTTTGTTCTCGATAACTTTCATTCCTGAGATTTTCCAGGTCTCAAAGTCGAGGGCCGCCCGCCAAGAGAAGAAGTAAGGATGACATTTATGAGTGGACACACAGGCTATATCCCGAGCGGGCTCATCGTTTACCTCATCGTCAGCTCGATGCTGGATAAAGCCAAGGCAAGTAGGGTCAAGAGGTCAGGCCCGGTGATGATCTTTGATGCGACCCTAACCACCAAGGTCTTGATCGTGTCAGGAGCAATAGGGTCTTCAATTGGGTCAGTTTACCTCGCGCTAACCACACCGGACGCATCTTTGGGGGTGTACGTATTCGCAGGTCTGGCAGTCATGTGCAGCATTGCCTTTCCTTCCACCATTTCGATAACAAAGGAAGGGGTTCAGGAGCACCAATGGTGGGGGAAATCGACCATCATCAATTGGGGGGATATTCGGAGAATTGAGTATCACAAAGGGCCGTCGACCACAGTTTTGTTCGGCATTAGCAAGAGAAAGATTGCACATTCGGGCTTTCATCGAGACCCAGAAACATTCCAAAGTGAATGCCTGAAACACACTCATCTGAAACTATTGACGTCTAGCTACTGAAGCTTTCTCTCCTGAGATTTGCCAGGTCTCAAAGTCGAGACCTGGGACACCCAATCTGATGAAGGAAGTTTGGGATATGAAAGACAATGAATCTCGATCAGCCATTTTTGATTTAGGGTGAGGCGGGTGGCGTCTTACCACATCGTAAGAGTGACTTTGTCGACCCATTCGTGAAGTGGAGTACCGGAGGGATCCTGATCCAGCTGGAATTGGATGCCGGTGGTGTTGGTGCCTGCTGCACAGAGGCTGCAGATGCTCCAGTTGTCGGTGTCATTCTGGATCTGTGATGGCACCTGTGCGTTTGCAGGCGGAGTGGGCAGCGAGTCGATGTCGATCAAAGTCATCATCCCCAACGCGGGTGGCCCCGACTCCTCGCAGTTGGGAACAGGCGAGACATGAAGGCCGATGTCGCCAGAATGGATTCTGGATTGATGCAAAATCGCCAATGCACTCATCGAAGGCGGACAGATCCGCGGAAGTGTGCGTCCAGTGTCCGTCAATGCTGCCATCGTAATTCCTTTGCTACCTTGCCGAAAAACCCGCTCATCGCGATAGAGCCGCGATGAACGAGGCACAGTCCGGCACAGTCCGGGATACTGTGATGATTGGGCCAGATGCCTCCCGGCCCGTTGAGGTCAGTGGTGGCCCAAGTCCCCATCGTTGGTGGGTCGATTGGCTTACCAGCATCCGGGGCACGCGCCGCTTTGGGGTGCGACTGGCGTCGAAAAGCGCCCGTGACGACAATCACAGACCTTCCACTATGGCCGGTGTTGAAGTGTTGCGAATGGGGGCTTGTTTCACTTCACTGCTCCTTTATCCCATCTTCTGCTCGCTGACCAAGGTAGCCACGCCAGGTTCACTGGATACGCATTTCTGAGGGCAAGGTCACTTCCGGCCCCAGCACCTAGACTCATGGCGCCTCAAAATCCACCAATTGGTTAGCACGGTTGCGCACGGTACCCAATCTCTGGTTAATGGCGCATTCAGTGCAGCGCGTGCTCGCGCTTTTATCGAGTTCAAATATCACGCACCACTTTACGGGCCACAAGAAAATCAGGCTCTGTTTGGGATAAAGGAGAAATAGGTCATGTCCAGGGGAAATCTGACACTGAGAACGATCAAGCTCAACATGGTCGAGACTGCTTGTCTGCTTGCGCTCACCGGTATAGGCTTGCTGCCGGCAACAACCGTATCCGCGCAGGGGTATAGTTCTGTTGCGCTTTACTCTTTCACGAACTCCGGCGGCGACGGGGCCAACCCATACGCGGGCTTGATTGCGGACACCGCGGGCAACCTCTACGGGACTACTGGAGGGGGCGGAACCAGCGGCAATGGGACAGTCTTCGAGCTAGTGAACTCCTCGGGGAGCTATACCGAAAGGGTTCTGTATAGCTTTACGAACGGCGTCGACGGGGGTGTCCCTGAGGCGGGGTTGGTTATGGACCTGGCGGGCAACCTGTACGGGACTACTGTCAGTGGCGGGGCCAGCGGCGACGGGACGGTCTTTGAGCTGGTGAACTCCTCGGGGAGCTACACCGAGAAGGTGCTCTATAGTTTTACGGGCGCTAGCGGCGATGGGGCCGAGTCTGCGGCGGGTTTGGTTATGGACTCGGCGGGCAACCTGTATGGAACTACCTTGTATGGCGGCGCCAATGGCAACGGGACCGTCTTCGAGCTGGTGAGATTTTCAGGGAGCTACACAGAGAAAGTGCTCTATAGTTTTACGGGCCGTAGCGGCGACGGGGCCATGCCTACGGCGGGTCTGGTGATGGACTCGGCGGGCAACCTGTTTGGGACTACCAACATTGGCGGGGCTGGCGGCGTTGGAGCCCTCTTCGAACTCGTAAACTCCTCGGGGAGCTACACAGAGAAGGTGCTCTATAGTTTTACGGGAACCGGTGGCGACGGGACCAACCCATATGCCGGCTTGGTGATGGATGCGGCGGGCAACCTATACGGGACTACCCGGATTGGCGGAGCCACTGGCGACGGGTCTGTCTTCGAGCTGGTGAACTCCTCTGGGAGCTATACCGAGAAGGTAGTGCATGATTTTGCGGGCAACGTTGCCGATGGGTCCTACCCTTATGCGGGCCTGGTGATGGACCCTGCGGGCAACTTGTACGGGACTACGGAAGAGGGCGGGACCAACGGCCGCGGAATCGCGTTCGAGTTGGTGAACTCCTCAGGAAGCTTTGCCGAGAAGGTTCTGCATGATTTTACGGGCACCGGCGGCGACGGATTCGGCCCTTACGCGGGCGCCTTGTTAATGGACACGGCGGGCAACCTGTACGGGACTACTTTATGGGGTGGGACCCGAAGCGCAGGGACCGTCTTCGAGTTAGTGAATCCATCGGTTGGGCCCATCACTTATTCGACCACTACGACACTCACATCGTCTCTGAATCCTGCCGCCGCGGGTGACTCTATTACGCTGACGGCGACAGTGACGACTTCTGTGCCGAGTATGCCGGCAACGGGCCAAGTCAGTTTCTTTGAGGGATCCATGCTGCTGGGAAGTGCGAGCCTGAGTAATGGCAGCGCGGGGCTTACGCTTGATGCCACCGCAATTGGAATCGGGTCGTACCCAATTACGGCGCTGTTCACGCCAAACGCAAATAATATGACCGCCAGTTCCGGCAGCTTGAGCCAGACGGTCACCGAGAGTGGGGTTGCGCTCACGACCGGCAGTAATACGTTTACTGGCAATCAGACTTTTAACGGCATGGTGAGTGCCTCAACTTTTGTGGGCGATGGTTCCGGGCTAAGCGGCGTGATTGCGGCGGCGTTGCCTAACGCTATCCTCGCTACCGGTTTCTATCCCGATCCGAGCTGGATCCCTTCTTTGTCGGGAAGCAAGATCACGGGGTCAGTGGCCAGCGCGAATTTCGCCGTGACGGCAGCGTCAGCTAATTTCGCAGCGGCACTGCAGGCTACGCCTGCTCAGTGCGGGACGAACCAATTCTCAACCGGCATTGCGGCCAACGGCAGCGCCAACTGCCTGCAACCAGCGAGTGCCAATTTGAGCGACAGTAGCAACCTTGTGTTCAACATGCAACCCAATATTTTCAGCGGCGGCAAGCAGACGCTGGCAGCATCTGCGAATGGCTATGCCTCGCTCAACATTCCCAACACCGGCCAACCGCCAAGCAATCCAGTCATGGGCGATTTGTGGCTAACAACGGGGGATTCGCACCTCATGTTCCTGGACAATAACAGCGCAACGCAGCAGTTGGCATTTCTTACGGATGTAAGTAGTTCGCAATCCAACCTGGTGGGCGCGAACAACACCTTCACGGGCAACAACTCGTTCAGCCAGATCATCGGCGGCAGCGTTACGGGCAATGCGGGAACGGTGACGAACGGTGTGTACGCGACAAACTCGTATCTTGACCCGGCCTGGATTACGGGGCTGTCGGGCAGCAAGATTATCGGGCCTGTTGCCAGCGCCACGACTGCCGCTACTGCAACCGTAGCCGGAACGGCAACGACCGCTGCGTCCGCGACCACGGCCGGTGACGCCGCCGGCCTGGGAGGAATCGCGGCCGCAAATTACGCGCGACTGGACGTAGGAAACAACTTCACCGGCGACCAGAGCGTGACCGGCAACCTGAGTGTGACAGGCACGATCAGCGGAACCGTGACGATCGGCAATAGTGGCACGCCTATCAAGCAACACATTTCCGTGCTGGTGAACGCCAGGTTTCCGGCACTCTCTGGCTTCGATTGTGCCACAGCCAACTTTACCGTCGCGGGGACCAGCGACGGGGACACGATTGCGCTCGGAGTTCCTAACGCGATGATGAATCTGGGCGGACATGTCGTCTACACAGCCTGGGTCAGCGCCGCCAACACGGTGACGATCCAGGCTTGCAACATCAATTCGTTCACCAAACAGTCGTCCGCCGGGACAGGTTCAATTCGCATCGATGCGTGGATGTACTAACGCCCACTTCAGCGTGTATGCGGAGGTGGAACGATTTGATTTGGAGTTGAGCGCAAGTTCGAGAAGCCGCGAACCATGCGGCTTTTCGAACTTGCCGAGAAATTCAGCGGAATGTTTGCGCAGGCAGAGTTTGGGATTACCCTGGCTGTCTTACAGTAGTACGCGCAAGCTCAGCCTAGCGCGATGACGACGGCTCCGGCGGTGATGAGAAGGCCGCCGATTATTGCAGGAGGGGTGAGTTTTTCGCCGAGCAGAAGCCATGCGAAGACGATGATCAGAGGTACGCTGAGCTTGTCGAGCGGGGCTACGCGCGAGGCTGGGCCGAGTTGCAGGGCGCGGAAGTAGCAGAGCCATGAGAGTCCGGTCGCGAGGCCGGAGAGGGCTAGAAAGAGGCAAGTGCGGCGGTCGAGAGAATGAAGTTCGCCGGGCTTGCCGAAGGCGAATACGATGCCCCAGGCAAAGACCACTACGACGCTGGTGCGCACTGCCGTGGCCAGGTTTGAATCCACATGCGCCACGCCAACCTTGGCCAAGAGGGCGGTTGCGGCGGCAAAGCAGGCGGAGAGTAGCGCCCATCCTATCCAGTTCATGCTCATGGGAGATATGGTACGCGCGTGGGGCTCGGGTTGGGATCGGCTACTACACTAAAAATCATGGAGATTGGCAGAGCGAGCAAGACAGCGCTTGGGGTGGCGATACGGCGCGCGGCGCACCAGATGATGGAGGTGCCGCGGATTTTGGACGATCCGATTGCGATGCGGCTGGTTGGCTCAGAGCACCCACGGATGATGGAACGCGCGATGCACCCGGTTGGACGGGACTTTCGCGCCTTCATGGCAGTGCGCAGCCGGTATGCAGAGGATCGTCTGGCAGAGGCAGTGGCGCGTGGGGTGACACAGTACGTGGTTCTCGGCGCTGGCTTGGATACCTTTGCTTATCGCAATCCGTTTCGCGAGCTGCGGGTCTTCGAGGTGGACTTTCCGGCTACACAGGAGTGGAAGCGGTCGATGCTGAATGCGGCGCAGATCGCATTGCCGGAGAACCTGACTTTTGTTCCTTTGGACTTTGAACATCGTACGTTGAGTGAGGGGCTGAGCGAGGCGGGATTCGATGCAGGGGGGCCGGCGTTCTTTGGCTGGCTAGGCGTGATTCCGTACCTGACGCTCACGGCTTTTCGCGCGACGCTGAGCATGATTGCGCAACTGCCGAGGGAGAGCGCCGTCAGCTTTGATTACGCGCTGGAGCCGGAGACGCTGAGCGCGGTTGGCCGCACGGCTTTTAACAGGCTGGCGGGGCGAGTGGCCGCTGCTGGAGAGCCGTTCCAGCTTTTCTTTACTCTGGAAACGCTGGAACAGGAGTTGCGCGAGGCTGGATTTCACCGCGTTGAGCAACTGAACTACGAGCAGCTCAACGAGATTTATTTCAAGGAACGCGCCGATGGGTTGAAGTTATCTGCTGTGGGCTTGGGAATGCTGGCGACGGCGTGGATGTAAATGGAAGTTAGGCAAGAAAGATACGTGGCAGATGTGAAGACTTTTTATTTTTGTGCTTCGCCGATGGCGCGGCTGGTTTCAACACGCGAGGCGCGCAACAGACGCGCAATTTGTTTTAGATGGAGCTGCACGGCATAGGCGCGCAGAATTTCGGCCTGTGCAAACTGGAAGCCTGTCGGCCGCACCTCGGCCATGCGCGCTTCCAATTGTGCGATGTCTTCTTCCAGATGCAGGCCGGGCGGCGGAATGTGAAATCGCCAGCCGTGAATGCACTCAGCGACGTAATGAAAGCCGGTGCGAATATCGATGGCCAGCCGACCCAGGGCGGGTTCAAGCTGCTGCGCGTATCCGTCCTCGTGGCTATCTTTGACGGCTAACTCAAGGGCGATCAAGGCATCGAAGAGCGAGCGGCCAAACTGCGAGAGCATGCTTAAGCCTTCACGCCATCCTGGACCGCCGGAGGGCTCGTTGCGCGCGGCTTCGAGCAGTTGATTATTACTGCGCAACACGGTCAGCACATTTTCGCGCAGGGCAGGCAGGTTTTCAGCGGGCGAGCCGCGAAAACCTTCGAGTACCGCCTCGAAGAACGCATCGAGCACGAGGAATTCCTTTGCCAGTCCTTCGCGCAATCTGAGACGCGCGCGGTCGGGAAAGATCAACGTGGAGATAGTCAAGGCCACGACGATTCCCAGGAAGACTTCCATCACGCGGTCGAGCGCGATGGTCCAATGCGAGCCGCCTTTTTGGACGAGCATGACAATGGTGATGGTCACTCCGGCCAGGCGCGAACTGCTGCGCAGACCGAGCAACCCGCAGACGATCACCGCGACCAGCACGGCCATAATGTAGTTCCACGGCAGCGCGCCTACCAGCGTGAAGGCGAAGCCGAGTACGGTGCCGATCAGTGTTCCGAAGACGCGGTCGCGCGAGGCGGAGATGGTGGAACCAAAGTTTGATTGCAGCACGATGATGGCGCTGATCGCGCCCCAGTAGCCGTCTGGCAGGCCAAAGCGCATGGCGATCCACCAGCAGAGCGCAGCGGCCAATGCGGTTTTTGCGGCGTGAATCAGCAGCCGCCTGCGCTCCCAGGTAAAGAATCCCGGACTCTCGTTTTCTTCCACGCGCAGCTTGACGGCAAGGCGATGCTGGGACAACGTTTTGTCTTCGTTCAGGAGCATGGGTGCAATCCGCGACGCGATAAACTCATACTTACAGGATGCCTTATCGTAGCGGGATTTGGCGGTGATCAAACTCACTTTTCCCCCGCTTTGCCTGATTTTGCAATCGGATTTTTTTCGCATTGCGGAATGGCGCTGCCCGTGTAGCATGGGAGTTAGACTCCCGCATTATGCGGGCTTGCGAGTGCTATGTTGCGAATCGGATACCCAGCCACGATTGCCGCGGAGTTGTTCAGAGAATTTCCCGCGGGCGTTGAACTGATTGCACTGCCCGACGATCTCGACCACGAGATTGGCATTGACGTATGGATTCCCGATCCCTATCCAACGAGGGCGATTCGCGTGTGGCCATGGCTGCGCGGCGTGCGTCTGGTGCTATCGCTGATGGCCGGCACGGAGTGGATTCCCGGCACGGTGGGGCCGCACGTGACCATCTGTAACGCTCGCGGCGCGCATAATATTTCAACTGCCGAATGGACCGTGGGCGCGATTTTGGCAACGCTGAAGTATTTTCCGTTTTATCTCGACATGCAACACGACGGGCAGTGGAAGCGGCGCTTCGAGGCCAGCGCACACTACGCGCAAATTACCGGCGATGCGCGTCCGATTTATCCGCCGGTGCTGCTGGAAGAACTGACTGGCAAGAGTGTTTTGTTGGTGGGCTACGGCGCTATCGGCAAAGAGATTGAGCGGATGCTTGCGCCTTTTCATGTAGAGCTTGTACGAGTGGCTCGCACGGCGCGCAGCGAGCCAACTGTTCATGCTGTCGGCGAGCTCGACAGTCTGCTGCCGCAGGCGGAAGTGGTGATTCTGATTTTGCCTTCGACCGCGGAGTCGCATCATCTGATTGGCAGCCGCCAACTTGAATTGATGCGGCAGGGCGCGTTGCTGGTGAATGCGGCGCGTGGGCCCATCGTCGATACAGATGCATTGGTGGGCGCGCTTAACGCAGGCCGCATTCGCGCCGCAATCGACGTGACCGATCCAGAACCGCTGCCTGAAGGCCGCCCGCTATGGAGCTGTCCTAATCTGTTGCTTACGCCTCACGTGGGTGGAGCGAGTCCCCAGTTCGCGCCACGTTCCGTGCGTATTGCGGCAGATGAACTACGCCGCTACATGAAGGGTGAAGCGCTGCATAACGTGGTTCAGGCAGCGATCTGAGTTGCGGCAGCGCGACGCCAATCGCGCAGTCCCAGTACGGCTAGCGCCACGAAAGCTGCGTACAGCAAGGCTGTCAGTAACAGGTTCGCACAGAGAAATTCACCAACATAAACGACGTCCACAACAATCCACAGCCACCAGTTAGCGATGTGCTTGCGCGCCTGCCACCAGCCACCCAGAACGCTATAACTCGTGAGCACGGCATCCAGATAAGGAAGCGAGGCATGGTAGTGGTTCATTCCTGCTCCAAGCGCAAGGCCACCCATTGCCCCCGCAGCCACGCCAATAAGCAACTTTGGCAGAGGGAGCGGTACCACGCGCACATCTCCTTCTTCGCGCACGCCGCGCTCCCAGTACCACCATCCGTAAAAATTTAAAGGCAGACCACCAATCAGTAATAGCGCAAATGAAAACAGATGCGCCTGAAAGGAAATTACTAGATAGGCAAGGTCGGAAATGATTCCAATCGGCCAACATATTGTTTTTCGCTTGGTTGTAAGCCAGATGCTCACCAAGGCCGTGACCGCGCCAGTTATTTCCAGCCAGTTCTGAATAAAGTAATTGCAAATTGCAGCCAGGCTCATTGTTTTTCAACTCTCTCATGCGTCGCGGCCCAGTGTCGAATTGCATCGAGCAGTTTTTCGCCGCCTGCGCTATGAAACCAGCGAGCGTGACCTACGAGATAATCGATTGAAGCCACTCGCGCCTTTTCTTCAGAGTGCAGCACGCCGAGAAAATAATCCGCTTCGGTGAGCGCAAACTCCGCGTGGCAGAGAGCTGTCATCGGCGCGAGAGCGGCGGATTCTTTCTCGGTGAGCGGACGCACGGAATTGTATCCGTCTAGCATCGCATAGAGATGATCGAGGTGCACGCGGACATCTGCTTGCTGCGTGAATTGCGGCGTGAGGTCAAGCCATTCGACGATGTTGCGCTCTATGGCCTGGGCCACGTCGTGCACGGCGTTGGTGCGGTCGGCCAGGCCGAAGTCGATCACTGCGACGGCTTGCGCATTGTCGCTGGCATCGCTCCACATCAGGTTCGAGGCGTGGAGATCATTGTGGGTCCACAACGGATCTAGTTCTGGCAAGAATGGCGAAAGCTCGGCGTGAAAAGGCGCGAGAAGTTCGAGCGCATGGTTGCAGCTTTGGCGCGTAGTCGCATCTTCGGCTAGCGCAGACCGCGCGGCCAGATAATCTCTCATCCCAGCATTGGGATTCTCGTCGGCAAAGATCGTGAAGCTGGCGACGAGTGGGCGAGGCTTGCGGCGCGGCGCGTCGTAACCCTGCGAAGCGAGATGCAGCCGAGCCAGAGTCTCCCCCGCGGAACGCGCATGTGCCGCTGAGCGAAACGGCGTCCATGAAAGCGCTTCTTCATAAACGTCTATGCCTGCGGGGACTTCATGAATTTCATACGTCCATTCGCCGATTTCGATTGCTGTTTCGCCGGAAGAAGGGGTTAACACCCGCGGCACCGATGCACCGTGTATTCGCAGATGATTCATGAAGCTATGCTCTTCAAGCAAGCCTTCGCGATCGCGCACTGTGCGGTGATGGCGCTTGATGAAGACTTGTTTGGCGCGGGTGGATACTACGCTGGCCGCTGAAAACGGACGCGGGCTCACTGACAGAATCTCGATGGGCTCGCCGCAGCCGGGAAATTCTAAGAGCAACGCACGCACCTCGGCGAGTGTGAGCGGTGGCCAGTCTGCTTCGACTAACGTGCCGTCCATGCCATGCGTGTTTGCGATTGTGCTCATTGCTTATGCATTCTTTGAGAGATTAGAATTTTCGCGGTTGAGGTTGGTGGTTCCCCACCCTAGCCGCAAAAACAAATACGCGGTGAGGATGGGGCACCCATGCGCTTCAGCAAGAACAATTAGAACGTGTAGTGCGCAGAGAGACGCACGGTTGTGGGCGCGCCTAACCAGATAAACGTGTCGCCATAACTTGCGCCGGTGTCGCTCCAGTAATGCTTGTCGGCGATGTTATTCGCATAGAGACGGAAGGTTACTCGACCTTGGTCGCCGCCGGGCGTATAGCGCGCGCCGAGGTTGAAGAGATTGTAGCCGGGGACGCTCACCGCATCGTCGCGCGTTGCTTCTTTGCGGCCGGTGTAGCTCCAACCGGGCAGCAAGTGCAGACCACGCAAGCGCGGCAGCGTTAGGTCGGCAAAGACGGTGGTGTGTAGATGGGGCACGTTGATGATCTGTTTATTGTTGTAGGAGGGCGTGCTTGAATCATCCGATATTGCACGAATGCCAGCCGCGGAGGCTGTCAGCCGCAGCCAGCTTGCCGCTTTGCCCTGCGCGTTCAACTCGATACCGTCGTGCGTTTCTCGACCATCGGATTCAAAGTCGACATTGCCTATGGGATAGAAAAACGGCGCTCGCATATGGAAGAACGCAGTCGTCAGCAAGATGCGCTGGTTGGGTTCGTACTTAGCCCCTATCTCTGCTTGCCGAGTGTAAAACGGAGACAAAAAATACCCACCCGCCCAGAAAGGCGCTTGTGGACCCAGCGAAAGCATCACGCCATAGTTACCATAAAAAGTAAGATTACTGATCGGATTAAAAGTGACAGCGTATTGCGGAAGCCAGATCATCTTATCTGTTAAGTTCGGTTCTCCCGATTTCAATGGGGCTGTGTAGTTGTGGTCGCGAGCGGAGTCTAATCGCCCGCCGGCCAGCAGTTGAACGTGGCCTGGCAAGTGAATCCGATCCTGCATCACTGCGGATGATTGATGATCGTCCTCTGCGAGGGCTCTTGGTCCGGCTTGATCCGGCGTGCCTGTGATCGAATCGATCTCCATGGGAAAAGGAGCGATTGGCTGGTAAATATTCTCTTGACCTATATAGGCGTAGACCGCGCCATCTTGGATATTGTCGGGAGCATTTGGCGGTGGCGCGCCTGGCAGTTGGACGCTGCGAAGAAATAGCTCTCCCCCAATCGTCACATCCTGCGTGATGGCTCCTGTCTTTATGTGGCCGGTGATCATTGCCTCGGCTTGCGCGTCGATCCGCAGCTCGTTTGGGTCGCGGTAGTCGTATATACCATAGTCGCCGCCGCTGTAATTGATGCTCGGAACCGCGGGGCAGAAAAAGTATGCGGGCGCGTCGGGCGCGCCGGGACAGGCAACGTTACCATTGGCATCGAATGGTGTGCCATACGCGTAAATTACATTGTCTTGTATCAGCGAGTGGCTATAACTCGCCGCGGCAAAAGCCTGCCATTTTTTGAACAAATTGTAGTCAAGGCGCGCACTAGTATTGAAGGTGTCATAGGTATCGGGCGGGCCCCAGGGTTGATCGCCCAGCATTGTCGATCGATAAATCAGATCGATATTCGGCACCGTTTCGCCACCCAGTAACTGATAACCGCTGCCGTCGCGCTCGGTCTTGTGCTGATACTCGAAGTCACCCTTCAAAATAGCCTTGGAACTGATCTTCCAATCAGCCGCGCCGGCGCCCACTGCGCGCCAGCCATTGGTGTCGTTCATATAACTTTGAATATCTTCGCCGGCCAGATTGACGCGCGCGCCCACCTGCTTGCGGCTGCCGAATAGATGCCCCAGATCGACGGCACCATAACTGGTTCCGCGATGATCGGTGGCCAGATCAACGGCTTCAATTGTTACTGGGCGCTTGGTCACATAATCGATCAAGCCGCCGGCCGAGGCCACGCCGCTTTCTACGCCGGCAATGCCTTTGAGAAACTCGACGCGCTCTTTGTTTTCCAAAGGCACGTCCTGCTCGCCGGCGATGGTCATGCCGTTGATCTCGAGGCCAGTGGCTAGATCGATGGTGAAGCCGCGGATTTCGTAGTCGCCGTAGTAGCCGACTGGCGCGTAGTCTTCGCCGATGGAGGCGTCGTTTTTGACCACATCAGAGAGCAGGCGCGCGCCTTGATCGTTGAGCAACTCGCGCGTGACTACCGTGGCCGACAGCGGCGTCTCGATGAGCGTTGCGCCATCGAGCGTGCCCACGGTGACAGCTTCAGGAAGATACTCATCCGCCGATTGACCCTGCACTACTACTGTGGTGGTTACGCGCGGAATGGGCTGTGCGGCAGCGTCGGGTTTGGTTGCGGGCGTTGCTGGGCTCTGCGCGGTTGCGCTTAGAGGCGCGGCCAGGCAGCAGAGCAGCAGAGCGCGCAGAAGAGATGGGAGATTGCGCGGGAGAGGCTGATCCATCAGCGTGGCGAATGGCAATGCGGCGCGGGATGGACGGGCGATGGCAGAACTGAGCATGAACTCCCCTTGTTTTGAACTTGATGAAACAAGAGAACTCACGCGAGGGTTCGAAAAGAAGGCTGCCAGAATTGGAAAGCTTCCCACGCCGGTATTATCCGGATCGGGTTCGAGGGTATCTCTCAGCCCCACACCGTGGAGCACCCCTGTTTCAATATTTCGATTTGAACACTCCGGGCCGGGATTTGCAAGCCGCGGCGCTGATTCGCAGCATAGAAAAGTATTACTTCGTCGGATCGGGATTGATCTTTATTTCGCGATTGCCTGCGGCCAACATTTTTCCGGCGACACGTCCCACGCCGCGCAGCATCGCCTTGACCGGCCAGTGGTCTTCGGCGTCGGGGAAAAAGATTTCGCCGGTGCGGCGGATTTCTGGACGGTAATACCAACGCTTGAGGAGCGCGAGATGGCCTTGGCGGAGGGTCGGAGAGGGCGAGGCAGAAGGCGCGGCGAGCATGGCTAGCGCAGCCTCCATGCGAGCTTCAAGCACGCCGCGAGCGAGCCTGGCGGGGGCGTTTGATTCAACCTCGGCGGAAGCAACCTGGGGCGGAGCAGTTTCAGTCGCAGAGGCATCGAGAGCAGTCTCCGAAGCGATTGGCGGGGCAGCAATCGGCGCCTCTGGAATGGCTTCAATGGCCATGGGGTGAGCAAAGAGGGAGGTAGAGCCTGACTGCTCGTTCTGGATTCTCATGCCGAGGGTTGAGAAGCTCGCAGGGCCGCGGAGATTGCCGTTTTCATAGAGAAAGACAGCGACCTCGCCGGGGATAGCCGAGGCCTGCAGGATGATCGCACGAAGCTGCGAGAGCGGGCGGACCAGCTCGGGCGCGAGGGTGCGCACGGCTTCGACGCGCTGGACCTGGGCGTGCAGGGCAGCGGCGGTTTCGAATTCAAGGTTGGCAGAAGCCTGGTCGCGCTCGGTGCGGATGGTGACGAGAGAGCTTTCGCCGCGCGTCGCCAGGAAGCGCTCGACCGCGGCGGCTTCTTGGCTGTAACGCTGGTCCGTGCAGCCCTGATAGCAGGGCGCGAGACACATTTTCATTTCGGAATAAACGCAGCCGGGATGAGCGGGATTGGGGCTCAACTCCTCAGTGCAGCGGCGCAGCAGGAAGAGCTTGAGCGCTTCGTCGGCAAAGCGCTCGGCTGCTGCGCGCGACTGAAAGGGCCCATAGGCCCACTCGGCCTCGCGCTGGCTGGGACGATGGGTTACCACGATGTGCGGATAGGCGTTGCTGCCGAGGAAACGGATAAAGGCAGGCGCGCCGAGGTGCATCCGCTCCAGGGATTTTGTGCCGTACACGTTTTGGAGGAGTTCAAATTGAAGGAGAAGCGACTCGAACTCCGAGCCGGTGAGCCGCCAGCGAATTTGGCGTACGCGCCCGGCCAACTGCAAGCGGCGGGGATGCTTGGGCGAGGGCTGGAGAAGGCGTTCGAGACGCGCACGCAAGTTGGGTGTGCGGCCGATGTAGGGCTCGGCGTGAGCGTCCTCGCCATAGAGTGCGAAGACGGCGGAAGCGGTGGGCAACTGTGCCAGAGCGGCCTTGGCGTTGGCCGGATCGAAGGCGATCTCATGCATGGAGGCTTGGTTTGTCATCCCAAGAATTATCTACTGAGCGTAAAGTTGACGTGCACCATGATTTCCACCTCAACCGGATTGCCGTTAAGCAGATAGGGTTTGTATTCCCATTTCTTGACTGCGTCTTCCGCCGATTTAGCCAGGAGCGGCGACGGTGAAGCGATCGCCTCCAAATCGTGAATTCTTCCGTCAGTCCCAACGACCGCAGCTAAAACAACGGTGCCTTGATCGTGCGCAATCTTCGCAAAGAGCGGGTAATCCGGCTCCGTCTTTTTAACCAATGAACCAACCGTGATATCGCTCTCATTTTTGTTATCGGTTTGGCGTCGGGCTGAAACCTTCACAAGAGTCGCATCCACGGGCGGCACCAGAGAAGAATCTTCCGAGGTGATTTCGTCGATTGTTTCTATCGCAACGGAAAAAGCCTTCTGATTACCATTCATGATGACCACCTGCTTGGCGAGATATCTTTCTTGTGTTTTCACCACTTGGTCATATTCGTATATTAACGAGTCTTCGGAGATCAGACGTAACGCTAGCGACGACGGATTGAAGCAATAAACCCTTGAGTCCTCCGAAGGGGGCGCTTCCAGTTTTCCTTTATTTTCCAACTGAGGCGTTGCACTGACACAAGCTAGTTGCATTTGCCCCATGGAAACCATTCTCAACTCTAATTTCATTCTTCTGAAAATTGAACTCGTTTCGGACGGAAGCGAGCCCAAAAGAGTTTGGGATATGTTTCTCTCAAAGTACCGCAGCGATCCACCGTCCTGCTTGCTGAATCTTCCATCGGCGGTTAACCATTCCGTCCGGGTAGCATTGTTCCGAGTCCAGGTGCTGCGATGGACTTTTGGCGACGCCCACCAGTACTCCCATTTTCCTTCTCCAGTTGGATTTCCATTCGAGTCATAATACTGATAGGACGCCTTGAGATGCCACGGCTTCAGATCGGCCGAGTCGAAATTGTGGTATGGTGCAGCCGCTGTAAGCAGTGTTCGCGGATCCTTGGGCAAATCTACCAGCGCGCCCGCCTGTCCATAGCCCATGCCTGTTAACAAGGCAATCTGAGCTGCCGTGCACATCAAAAGTCTTCGCATAATGCCCCCGATATTACCATACTTTTTGCGAACAGCCTCTCACCGAATCGCCAATCCATCATGGCAATTGCATGGGCATGGCAATTGCATGGGCACGGCAATCGCACGGGCACGGATTACCCGTGCGAGTGGGCAAATCTTCCACTACGCTCCGGCGATGGTCATGCCGTCGATGCGCAGGGTGGGCGAGGCGATTGCGCCGCGAAATTCCAGATCGCTGCCGATGGCGGTGACGTTCTTGAGCATTTCGGCCAGGTTGCCGGCGATGGTCACTTCTTCAACGGCGTGGGTCAGTTGGCCGTTCTCAATCCACAGGCCGGTCGCGCCGCGGGAGTAATCGCCGGTGACAATGTTGACGCCGAAGCCCATCAGGCTGGTGACGTAAAGTCCTGCCGGCACGCTCGCAATGATTTCATCCGAGGTGAGCGAGCCGGGTTCGATATAGAAGTTGCCGCATCCGATTCCGGGCGCGCCGGCGAGGCCACGCGAGGCGTTATGGGTCGACTTCATGCTGAGCTTGCGGGCAGTGTAGGTATTCAGCAGATAGCTGCGCAGCACTCCATTTTCGACGACCACTGTGCGCTTGGAGGGTAGGCCTTCGCCGTCAAAAGGCGAACTGCCGAAGCCGCCCATTCCATTGGGCAAGAGCATGGTGTTGTCGTCGACGATGGTCAGGCTGGACGCCGCAATCTGGTCGCCCAAGCGGCCGGCAAGAAAGGAGGCGCCGCGCCAGATGGCGTCTCCTGAAGCCGCCTCGAAGAGGGAACCAAGAAGCGAGCCGGCGATCTCCGGCGCAAAAACAATGGGCACTCGCTGCGTGGCTACGCGGCGCGCGCCTAGCCGACGCAGGGTGCGCCGCGCCGCTTCTTTTCCAATGGCCTCGGGCGACTCAAGATCCGCGAGCCGGCGCGCACTGGACCACCAGCCGTCGCTCTGCTTGCTGCCGTCGACGTCTTCGGCCATGGGAGACGCCGAGACGCCGGCATAGCTTGAGCGATAGCCACCCACAAATCCGCGCGAATTGGCCAGCACTTTGCGCCCGGTGGCCGCTTGAAAGCTGCCGCCATCGGAGTTGGTGATGCGCGGATCGGCCGCGAGCGCCGCCGCCTCAGCGCGCCGCGCCCATTCGATCCGCTCCGCGCCGGGGAGCGAGTATACATCTTCGTCATATAGATGAAGGTCATCGGGGATCGAGCCAAACGCGTCGGACTCCGGCATGCCGCTGAAGGGATCTTCTTCAGTTACCTTGGCCAGCGCGAGCGCGCCTTCAACCAGTTGGCGAATCCCCTCGGGGGTCAGGTCGCTGGTGCTTGACGAGGCCGAGCGCTTGCCGAGAAAAACACGCAGGCCAAGCCCACGCGAGCCGGAGTCTTTCAGCGTCTCCACCTGGCCCAAACGCACGGTGACGGAAAACTCATCGCCTTCACGCACGGCAGCCTCGGCGTCGCTTGCACCGGCTTTCATGGCCAGTGCCACGACGTCGGCAGCCAGCGATTGCAATTCAAGAACAGACATTTCTGGTTGAGCAGCAACTTCAGTCATAACTTCAAACTATCAAAGTTTGCTCATCGATGGGGCAGGCGCTCTCAAATCTTCCATTACGCGCGTTCATCGGATGTCGTCTACGCTGCTTCGCTTGGTTCGTTGTGACCAGGTTCTGACGGGGTTTTCACGCGCAAGGGCAACGTTGGTGCTGGGCGCAGACGCAAAAAAGCCATGCCGAAGTGGCATGGCTTTTTTGCTTAGAAATAATTGCCGGCGATTACCTAATCTCCCACACAGTTACCCGTGCAGTACCATCGGCCCAGCGAGGCTTAACTTCCGTGTTCGAGATGGGAACGGGTGATCCCTCGCAGTATAGTCACCGGCAAACTTTGATGGCGCTTGGCGGGTGGTTGCCCGCAGCCTGCCGCGGCGTCTACTTTGTTCCGGATGGTTTCTCCCGGAGGCCCATAGGAACGCGACTGCAATCTGGCGCCAAAAAATCTGTTGAAACGAAATTTGCAACGAAATTGATTGGAATTACAAGGCTTGTTAGAAGAGCTCCGTGTTGTACTGCGCGGAGTTAATTCTATGGACAAGCCGAACGGGCGATTAGTACTGGTAAGCTTCACGCATTACTGCGCTTTCACGCCCAGCCTATCAACCAGATGGTCTTTCTGGGCCCTTCAGGGAGATCTCATCTTGGAGCGTGCTTCCCGCTTATATGCATTCAGCGGTTATCACAACCGAACTT
>Ga0116117_1000017_pt1 | contig 93564 bp, 81 predicted proteins | sample June2015DPH_11_1_FD_89790 | JGI IMG/M metagenome (GOLD analysis project Ga0116117, IMG submission 89790) | Peatland microbial communities from SPRUCE experiment site at the Marcell Experimental Forest, Minnesota, USA - June2015DPH_11_10 | ecosystem: Environmental > Terrestrial > Soil > Wetlands... | reverse complement strand
GATCTTCGCTGGGCTCCGCCCATGCCTCCGCTTGCGCAAAAGCTTTCGAGCCGAGCGCGCCCAGCAGATTTGCGAATGCGGCCACCGGCACCGAGGTCCCGCCCACGGGCACGTCCTTACGTCCCGCCGGTCCCAACGCCATCGACATCAGAGACTGCATCATCTCTGGCCGCTGCAGCAAACCCAGCAGCACACCGGCGGGATTGGTTTTTCCGCCGTCGGGAGCTCCGGTTTGACCGCCGCCACCGACTAACCCGGCGATCGCAGGAAGCGCGCTGGCAATGCCGGATGCGACTCCTCCACCTCCGGCCCCGGCTCCGGCTCCACCGACCGCGCCTGCGATGGCGGGAAGTGCGCTGGCGATGCCGGATACAATCCCTCCCGCTCCGCTCCCGCCGCCTCCACCGACCGCGCCTGCGATGGCAGGAAGCGCGCTGGCGATGCCAGATACAATCCCTCCCGCTCCGCCTCCACCCGCGCCTGCGGGCTTGCCCCCTCCGCTTGACAGTGCGCTGCTCACGCCACCGATCAGCGCGCCGCCCAGGCAACCCCAAGGTCCCAGTGCGCAGCCCGTGGCCGCGCCCGAGATAATTCCGGGCAGGGCCTTGGTCGCGATAGGAGCAACCGCCTTCGCAGCGCTACTGAATGCATGTCCCACATCGTCGAGGAACCCCTCCATGTCTTCCGCGCGAATCCCGTTGCTCGCCAGCAGACTCTCTACATCTTCCGCCGGTAATCCGGCGAATTCCGGGGCGAGAACGCTTCGGATGGTCGGATACGGGTCGTCTTCCGGGAGATATTGCCGGCGCATGGTATTGGGATTGAAGGCACTGACTCGCGCTGCGCTCATAATCTCCTCCCTCTCTGTCCGTTGCGCTCCACGCCGGTAACGTGTTCCAGCGCGATCACGACTGGGTTCTTCAGTTCCGCCACTCTGACGACGGCAAATTTCGCGCCGCCGTCGTTTTCGGTGATATCCAACACTCGTCCTTGCAGAACGTTTGCGCCGTACAACTCGCCCATCACGGTTTGCGGATGGGGAAGGTAGATATCGCAAACTCTAAACTGCACTTGCTGATTCAGTAATTCCACGTTAGCGCTTTCGCAAGCATCAGCATGATCGCTATAGCAGGAGAAGTGCCAACTTAGGCAGTTGAGAATAAAGGCCGAACATTTGCCGAGCGGGTATGGCAGCAAACTAGTTCCGGAAAAAGCTTTCCGAACCTGCAAGGGCAGAAGAGAACTTCCGGCTCAGGCGGCGTACTTATGCAGTTTGTTATAGACACTGCGCGGAGTGATACCCAGGAGACGAGCCGCTTCGGATTGATTTCCGCCGGCAGCGGTCAGGGCGCCGCGCACCAACACCGACTCCAGATATTGGATCGCGTGCGTGAGATTCCAATCGTGGCGCTGCAAGTACTCGACCGCATGAACCTCCAACGGAGCCGTGGACGCGAGCTCTCGGGATTCGCCGGCCTCGGGCGGGGAGGTCGCCAGTCCGGGAGCTTCCGAGAGCTCCTGCCAAATTTCTGGAGGAAGATTCCTGAGGGACAAAGATCCCGTGCCTTCCCAATCCAATAATGCGCGGCGCACGACATTCTCCAACTGACGCGCATTTCCTGGCAAGCTTGACTTTTCCAAACCGCGAATGAAGTCGCTGCCGATCGTCGGACGGCCTTTCGCCTGCCATAGCGGGCAGTACTTCTCGATAAAGTGGCGGACCAAAGGCTCGATATCGGCGATGCGATCGCGCAGGGGTGGAATGTGGACGGACAAGACATTCAGCCGGTGGAACAGGTCTTCACGAAAGGTGCCGCCACCCACCATTTGATCGAGCCGCCGGTTCGTCGCGGCTACGACCCGAACATTGATCGCCACTTCCCGGTCCGCTCCTAGACTACGCAAGCGGCCAGTCTGCAGGACCCGCAGCAATTTACCCTGCAGATTGAGACTCAATTCACCGACTTCGTCGAGAAATAACACACCACCCTCGGCGCTCCGGAAGAGGCCGGCGCGTTCCCGTTCAGCCCCCGTAAATGCACCTCTCTGGTGGCCGAACAACTCGCTCTCGGAAAGTTGCTCGGGCAAGGCGGCGCAGTTGATGCTGACAAAGGGCTGTCGGAACCGCCTGGCGTCCAGCGCATGGATGGCACACGCAATCAGCTCTTTTCCGGTTCCAGTTTCCCCGGTAATGAGAACGGGCATTTCAGTCATCGAACTGACGCCTCGAAGCGTCCGAAATAGTGAGAAGGCCTCTGTACTGCGTCCGGCAAAGCCCACTTTGGACATGAGCGACAGCAGAATTTCCTCCTCTGCTTTTGATGCCAGCATGCGCTCCGCATCCCCCTGAACGTGCGCGCGAAGTTGGATTGCGAAGTCGTTCTCACTCGCACTGATAACGTGGCTGGCGCCTGCCAGCAGCAATTGGCAGAACGTTGCCAAATCTGCCTCGTGCCAACAAGCCGTCACACAAACAACAAACGCGAATCTATGCGTGAGGGTGTTAATTAACTTCAAGTCTGAAGACTGTGCTGCGCCGGAAATCGCAAATACGACCCCTCCGGCCGTACTGCCCGAGGCGAAATGTTGCGATGACGACGCAGCCTCCGGAGACACGCATGGCAGCGTGCCGAGTGTGTCAAGCATCAGCTGCCGCCGCCCAAGATCTTCATCCCAAACCCAAACAGGGCAACGCCTTGGGATTGCCTCAGCATCCAAATTGGACGGTGCGGTGCTCTGCATTTCTATTCCTGTGTTCCCTTCTTGGGCCGATCGGGCTTAAGTCCAGTCTTGGACCAGCGTTGACTTTCATCAACCACGACAAAGCAGGACGCTGATGCCTTCACCCTTGCCACCTTACTCGGGATGGAGAGTCGCGATGGTTAGCCTCATCCGGCCAGGATATTCCGAAAATAGAACTGCCTAGTCGTGCAATAGTGCTTTGGATCGTGAATTCGTTGCAGACCAGATAACGCGAACTAAACGAGACAATTTTGCTGCAGAAAAAAAGGCATTCCTCATTAGTTAGTACCCAGCTTCGTCAGCGGCTAACCTGTCAATTCGACGCGATGGCCGTTGCGGTCCAAAAAAGGCTTCGCGGAGATTGGCAGAGCGAACAGCACGCCGCGGCACGACATTTCTTCCAATGCTATATGTGGCAGAGGTCCCCGCGTGCACAGTGAAACTGCACAATGCAGTTGCCGTGTCGCAACAGCGCCTGGGGAAACGTGTGGCCGAGCTTAGCTTTGCACGGATGACTTCTCTCTGGGCTGCGATCTCCGAGTAGAGGAGACTCAGTAGGCTGTAGGCTTCTCTAGGCTTCTATCCACCGTTTCCGGTTTCGTGCGCGTGAAGATCCACCATGGTCCACTGAAGTCTCCTCCCTCACAGACCCCACCGTGCAGATTTCCCGCAGCGGGTTCCTCAAGCAGTACTCCCTGCCCCCTTCCAAGGGTGCATGATCCGGGGTAGTAACAACGGATGCTGCCGCAGGATTTGGTCATATCGTTCCCACGTCAACCAGCGCCCGCGCGTGCGGCGACTCAGCCCTCGCTTCCATATCCGACGGACGCTCCGATAGAACTGCTGGAGACTACGGTAGTTCGTCGGTCGTCCGTAGTACTGGTAGTGGCCGCGGAGCTTGGCGTTCAGGGTTTTCTGTTGCGCGTCCACGGGCTCGTGCCGGTGCTTCTGGCACCATTCGGTGATCGCCTTCAGCCCCCTGCGGAACCGTTTACCGATCGTCTTCACGTGCACGGTAAACTTCCCCTTCCGGCTGCGGGCGCACATGTGGGTAAACCCGAGAAAATCGAAGGTCTGGGGTTTCTTTCCCTGTTTCTTCGCGTTCCTCGCCGCATATCGCCCAAATTCCACAAGCCGCGTCTTCTCCGGATGAAGAGTCAAACCAAATCTGCTAAATCGCTTGGTTAAGACTTCCTTCACCTTTTCCGCGTCCTCCTTGCGTTCGAAGCACAAGATGGCATCGTCGGCGAACCGGATCTCGTGAGCTTCGCCCTTCATCCGCGGCTTCACCACTTCCTCGAACCATTCGTCGAGAATGTGGTCCAGGTAGATGTTGGCCAGGATCGGACTGATCGGTTGTCCTTGTCCGGTCCCGGTTTCACTCATGAGTAGTCTGCCTTCTTCAATGACTCCGACCTGGATCCATTTGCGGATCAGTCGAAGCACGCTGTCGTCGCTTATTCGCCTCTCGATCATCTCGATGAGTTGCTCCCTCACAATCGTGTCGAAGTACGAGGTGATGTCTAGCTCCAGAATCCATCCCGTGGGCCGGGTGCAGATGATCCGCCCCACTTCGTCCAATGCATGGTGTGCTCCTCGTCCGGGTCGGAACCCGTAGGAGCAGTCGAGAAAATCCTGCTCGTAGATGGCACTCAGTATTTTGACCATCACCTTCTGCACGAGTTTGTCCTCGAGGGCGGGAATCGAGATCGGCCTCTGTTTCCCGTTTTCCTTGGGGATGTACACTCGACGCAGTGGTTGGGCCCGATCCTTGCCATCCTTGAGCCGCTGATGCAGTTCGCGGAAGTTTCTCGCAGCGTCCCTTTCGTATTCCTCGTAGGTTACGCCGTCCACCCCGGCACTGGCCTCCTTTCGTAGATTCAGGAATGCCGCGTACATCTTCTCGGGTGTGATCAAGTGAGCGATCGAAAAGAATCGTCGCTTCGGATCTTCCTTGGCGAGTTCAGATAGTCTGTTGATTTCTGTGGACATAATGGTTCGAGTTCTGAGTCTCGGTTATGTTTCCTTCCCCAGATGCGTTGCTTGTTCCCCCCTTCCCTCCAGTGGGTATCGTGGCCGCTCCTTACCGAAGCCCTGCGGTTCCCCACCTTCACCGGTACTATGGAGTCGTAAGACTGCTCGCCATCTCTCCGTGATCCCTCCGGTCGACCCTCGGGACCACGTACCCCCGATATAAGAGGCGTTCCTCTTGGTGTGGGGGGAGATGGGGAGCTCTCTTGGGTTCCCGGCCAATCTCTTTGGAAGCATGCCCCGGGCTGGGGACTCCGGCGACTCCAGCACGACCTCGCCTGTAACGGTCGCTGCCGGATGCTGCCTTCCGCTAGGCTAAAGGCGTCGGCATCACGACGATATAATGATTTCGGAGCTGAATCCTAACGGCCTGCTTCCTCGCTGTCTACGCTTCGCACCCACCAGTCGCCCGGTGAATGGCAAGACTTGCTACTGACCTGTCTGCTCGACTTTGGTCAGACGGGATTTGCGCCCGCTAGACTGGATTAAGAGGTTTCTCTAACTCATCATCAGTTCCTCCTCTTCCGAACCTCCCAACGCGATAGCTAGATCGCTCGGGCGCGATTACCCAAGTGGATATAAGAGACCCAGGGAACAACGTGACGCGCATTAGCTACAACCGATCGAAAAATCGGCTGGAGCGTATCGAGAGCTGGAATGCGTCGCTTGCCCTCCACTGACGTGTTCCACCCGGCGCGTTCGATAACAGCAGACACGTCGTCGCTGAGTTCCTCCGCTCTCTGCAAGGCTCCCTTGATCCTGATAATCTCCATCTCGCGTGCCGCGATCTGCGCGGCAGGTTCGCTGTGACCTCGCGCAGCCATCAGGCTGCGTTCGTGGCTGGCCAGCATGCGCCGAAAGATGGGCACGGCACTTTTCTTCGGCTGCAGCATGTGGACAGCCCAGGCAGATCAATCCCTTCGGACAATGCTCTCCGCTACTTTCCTGCCTGTCATGAAAATCAGCTGCGATCAAGCCGCTTCTTGCTCAGGAGTCAGTGTCACCGAGTAGCCCAAACGTGTCAGACGATGCATCAGGTTGCCTTTGAGGTAGCTTGTTAAACTTGTCCGGGTAAAGATCTCCCAAGGCGTTCAGCGTAGCCGTGCTAAGGATCGGGCGTTTATCTCATTACAGAAAGGTACTCCGCCCAGGGACCCACTTCCGGCTTATAGCGCTTCGCCATAACCCGGCTGACCTGCAGGATATGCGCAAGATCGTGCGCGGTCCATGTCGCCAGGAGTTGCCGCAGCGTTACTCGACCCAACGCGGGATGGGTACCCACCAATTCTAATTGGGCTGGCTGCAAATCCAGAGTTCGAAGCTGCACGAGATTGTCGGCGCGGCGGGCGGCAAATTCGTCCAGCAATGCAGAGATCGGTTTGCCTTGGCTATCGCGGAACTGCGCGTCTCGATCGAAGGGCTCAAAAGGTTGATGGGGGCCATGCTCCAGGATGATCATCACGCGCGCCACCCAATCCGTTTTCTCCCCGTGAATCAGATGACCAATAACCACATATGGACTCCACGTGCCGGGCCCTTCGGTGGCTGTGGTCCACTGTTCCGGGAGGCCGCGCAACATAGCATCGAACGTCGCAGGAGTCCGCGTCAGTACGGCGAAACATTCTTCGAGGAAAAGGCCGCTCATGAATCCATGTTAGTTTCGCCGAATGCTTCCGGGCGAGTGCATCGCTGAGGCTGCTCCGCTCCTGCGGAAAACAAGCCCGTGGTGATATACCTTTCTCCCGTGTCGGCTAGAATCACCACGATGATCTTCCCGGCGGCGTCTTGCCGTGCGGCTATGGCAAGAGCCGCGTGGACTGCCGCTCCGGATGAAGCGCCGGCGATGATTCCTTCTTCGCGTGCAAGACGGCGTGCACATGAGAAGGCATGTTCGTCTGTTACGGCGATCACTTCATCGAGAATTGAACGGTTCAAGACTTCCGGGACGAATCCGACGCCGATTCCTGGTATCTGGTGATTCCCTACCAGGCCGCCAGAAAGGATGGCAGCGTTGGCGGGCTCCACGCCGATGATTCGGACACCGGGTCTCTTTTGTTTAAGAACCTCGCCCACACCCGTGATGGTTCCGCCGGTGCCAATGGCAGACACAAAAGAATCGACTTGGCCTTGTGTATCCTGCCAGATCTCCATGGCCGTCGTGCGTCTATGAATCTCCGGGTTAGCGGGATTTCTGAATTGATCGAGGATGACGGCACCGGGGAGTTCGTTCGCGATCTTCTGAGCTTGCGCAACGGCGTCGATCATGAGAATTCCGGGAGTGAGCACCACTTCCGCTCCTAACTGCCGGAGCAGCGCCACTCTTTCTACCGACATAGTCTCAGGCATGGTCAGGATGATTCTATAACCTCGAATTGCGCAGACGAAAGCTAATCCTATGCCCGTGTTTCCGCCCGTTGCCTCAACGATCGTCCTTCCGGGTTTCAGCAGACGTCGCGATTCGGCATCTTGGACTAGCGCAACTGCAACGCGATCCTTTACATTCCCGCAGGGATTTCGCATTTCCAATTTCGCCAGCACGCGGCCTGGCAGATCCTTAGCCAATCGCCTCAGTTCAACGAGCGGAGGCGACCTACTGTGGCGATGAGATCCGCGTGGGTCATGACGTCAGCCTCTTAACACCGCGAAGGCAGATTCATCACGGCTTCGATAATCGGTGTGACATGACCTCCGACGTAGATTCCGTCGGTCCCGTTTTCGCCGCGTAGTTCTACGTGCAAGAGGCTACGGCGGCCCATTCTTGTTCCCTGTTCGCTGACAAAACGCGTGCCAGCCGAGCTCGATAGCAGACCTTGTCGAATCATGAAAACAGCAAGAGGACCTGTGGAACTTCCAGTGGCCGGATCCTCTGGAACTCCGTAATCAGGAGCGAACATCCGCGAATAGGCGCCATCCGGTGTTGTGGCAAACAAGAAGACGAAGAAGACTTCGTTCGCGCCGCCCTTTAGGACTTTTAAGCCAGTCAAATCGAGCGATGCTCGATCAACCGCGGCTTTATCTTTCACCGCGATCAGTAGCGTCGGATTGCCGGCGCTCAGCAGTTGCGGTTTGAGCGGAAGAAGATCCTCTGGCTCCAGGCCTAGCGCTCTGGCGCACGAAGCGCCATCGAAGCACCTCCCTTCGTGAATCGGCGGGGTCCGCAACCAAATGAGAGGACGTTGTCCTCCCTCGATTCGAATGTGGACCGGACCCACCTCCTCTTCGAGCATGAACTCTGTGCTATCGCTCGCGACAATGCGCTTTTGCACCAGCACAAATGCCGTACCGACGGTGGGATGTCCCGCGAATGCCAACTCCTTTGCAGGAGTAAATATGCGCACGCGGACTGCACAGTCTTTACGTGTTGCCGGGAGGACAAAGGCGGTTTCCGCCAAGTTGAGCTCTCTCGCAATCCTCTGCATGGTCACGGCATCAAACTCCGACGCGTCCGGGAAAACGGCGAGCGGATTTCCAGCCAAAGGCTCCGCCGTAAAAACGTCGACGACCGTGTATGCGTGGGATCGGTTGAGCGCCATTACTCGTGAACCTCCGCGATAAGATCGATTTCCACACAGGAGCCAAAGGGCACTTGAGCAACTCCGAATGCGCTCCGGGCATGCTTGCCGCTGATTCCAAAAACTTCGGCGAGCAGTTCCGATGCACCGTTGGCTACCAGATGCTGCTCAGTGAATGTCGGCGCGCTATTAACCAAGACCATCAACTTGACGATTTGCCCAATCTTATTGAGATCGCCGACAGCGAGATTTAGCGTCGCCATCAAGTCGATTGCTACACCGCGCGCAGCTGTTGTTCCGAGCTCGGTGGTGAGATTTTCGCCAAGCTGTCCCACCCAGGGTTTGCCGTCCTTCTTAGCGATATGGCCCGACAGGAAGATCTGATTGCCGCTTCGCACGAAGGGGGCGAAAGCTGCGACGGGTGGTGTGACTTCGGGCAACTTGATCCCCAACGACGCGATTCTCTCATATACGGACATGAGACGCCCTGACAGAAGCCTACGTTTACACCAGCCGCCATGTACAGTGTCAGAAGAAGAGTTTTATTACCATAACAGTTGCATTCTTGGGATCTGCTATGTTCAAGACGTATGCGAAAAACGGCTCAAAGCAATGTCCCGCTGTACGTGCGGATCGCCGAACGCTTTACCCACCAGGTTGCCAATGGCGTTCTTCGTCCTGGAGATCGCGTGCCCTCACTCAGAAGGCTCGGCAAAGAACAGGGCGTGAGTCTCTCGACCGCCTTGCAGGCGTATCTTTGGCTGGAAAATCGCGGGTATCTGGAAGCCCGGCCTCAATCGGGTTTCTACATTCGCACGCCTTTTGCAAAACTGATTCCGGAGCCGCAGGCCGAGTCGATCCAAAGTCAACCGGCTGCAATGGGAAGCAACGCTGTGTTGGAAGAGGTGATCCGGTCGGCCGGCGATCCGGCATTTGTTCCGTTCGGCGCGGGATGTGCAAGCGCGGAGTTGTTTCCGAACCGCAGGTTGAATTTAATCCTGCGCGGAATTCTGCGCAGGCGGCCGTCACACAGTGGGAATTACGACTTTCCGCCGGGCGTCGAGGCGCTCCGCCGGCAAATCGCCAGGCGTTCGCTGACGATCCGGTTCGAGGTTGCGCCGCAAGATGTCGTGGTCACCGCCGGGGCCCTGGAAGCGATCAATTTGAGTCTTCGCGCGGTAGCAAAGCCCGGCGACGTTATCGCTGTGGAAAGCCCTCTTTACTTTGGCATTTTGGGAAGCGTCGCCTCTCTGAACATGAAGACCATCGAGATTCCCACGCACCCTCAACGAGGGATGGATTTGGGGCACCTGGAGCGCGCCATCCGCAAGCACAAAATCAAGGCGTGTATTACCATGACCAACTGCCACAATCCACTTGGCTTTGTCTTGCCGGACAGGCACAAGCGCGACCTGGTGGATTTGACGGGCCGGTTGAACGTCGCCGTCATCGAGGATGATCTGTACGGTGACCTCGCCTATGAGAGCCCGCGGCCTTTGACGGCGAAGTCCTTTGACCGTAAAGGTCTCGTGCTGCTCTGTTCATCTGTTTCCAAAATCTTGTCGCCCGGATATCGCGTCGGCTGGGTTCTGGCAGGGCGGTTCCGCGCCGAGGTGGAGCGGCTAAAGCTGGTAACCAGCATGGCCGCCCCGTCCTTGCCGCAGTTGGTGGTGGCGGAGTTTCTGGAGTCGGGCAGCTACGACCGCCACGTGAGGAAGTTGCGCGCGACACTCGCTTGCCAGATGGAAAGCGTGCGTCAGGCGATCGCCCGCTATTTTCCGGCCGGAACGCGCATCAGCCGGCCTGCGGGCGGCTACATGTTATGGATTGAACTGCCCCCGAGTGTGAATGCTCTTAAACTGCATCGGGCCGCGTTGCTAGAGCGCATCAGCATTTTGCCGGGGGGCCTCTTTTCCGCGACGGGCCGATACAAGAACTTCATTCGCATAAATTGCGGACACGTCTGGACGAAAAGTCACGATCAGGCGCTTTTGACGCTGGGTCGCCTATGCGAGCGGGAGATCTGATATGCACCCTTGCATCACTCCGCATAGTTTGCGGCATGCATTTGCCGCGCACCCGCTGGAGCAAGGCACCGACGTGCGCACCGTCCAACTGTTGCTCGGCCACCGTAGTCTGGCCACCACGGCCCGCTACCTGCGCACCGCCGCCAGCAAGGTCTGCTCCACTACCAGTCCCCTCGATCAACAAAGCCTGATCCCGCATTCTTTGAGATTCCTGAAGGTTATACGCACCCCGGAGCACAGGCGGGAACGGAAAAGGCGAACTGACGAGTGTTAAGTTCCAATCCGTGTGGGGTGCTAGATGCGGCTGAGCGACGTGAAATCGCAGTCTGTAAGAAAGTTCTTTCGCCGCAGGATGTTCACCGAGTAAACCTTCTGAGCCGGGCGCTGTAAAATGGATTCTCTGCGGGAGGCTCCCATGAGCCCGCGGTTTTTCGTTTTGTTCTGCTGGCTTTCCCTCTCGCCAGCATCTTTTGCCCAGCAAGAGCCGATTGACGTACCCTTCGACGACGCGCCTTTGACCGGTAGTCCAATAACGGCAACTGGAAAAATCTCGGTTCGAGAAACGGTTGCCGCTAACGAGGTAAGTCCTCGTGGGAGGAAAACGTCAGCGCGATGAATCTGTCCACGAAGTCGATCCTCTTGCTAATCGGTGATCTTGATGCAAGTGGCTCTCACAGCAACGGCGGAACACTGCTTACGATGGAATACTTCTTTGGCGATCCGATTTCGCCGGGAGAAACGTTCTCGTTGGTAAAGCAGAGCTTCGTATTGGCCTCGTGTTGCATAAATCCGCTGCGTGAAGCGCACGAGCCGAAAGCCAGGTTCGGTTTGATGTTTGTGCAGTTCTTGGACGGATCAACTTTCGGCGATGCAGCCAAAGCGAAACACGCCCTTGCAGACCGGGATAGGACTCTCAAAGCGTTAAGAACGCTGGCTCAAGTCGCGGCGAAGGACAAGCAGAGGTTCCAGTCCCAGTTGGAACGGCAGTTGCGCTTAGACGACACGCTTGGAGTATTCGCCAGCATTCGCGAGACTCAAGAACAAAAGGGAGCAGATGCGGCAATCGCACGAACGTACAAGATTCTTGATGCTGCGGAAGACTCTCTAGAGACATGGGCGCTCCATCAACGCCCGCCAAAAGGTCAGCGACTCACTTTAATAACGGCATCCTGACCCGCAAACTTTAACCACCCAGCTCTGGGTCAGAAAACCGAAGGTCAAGTGAACAAGTGAACAGTGTCTGCAGCGTGATCCAGAACGGAGAAGCGACCAGCAGCTCTCCTCTCGGCCTGGTTCGCGAAAGTCGTCATTGCCAGGTTCGTCGTAATCGCGCCAAAGAAGCGCTGCCGCTTGGAGAAACTTTATTTTGATCGGCACGATACCTCGTCACAGCGAGCGCAAACAGCGAACGCCGGCATAATTTGTTCATTTGTTCCGGTCCGGGGTCGCCCTTTCCATGGACTCCGCCATAGAGCGGCACCACTATTGGGTCGATGCAGAGAACGATCAACCATTCTGCATGCGCTTTGGGAGGACGTGTTTCCTGCGGTCGTCGAACTACTTCAACAGAGACACGTTACCCTGTCCCTTCGGAAAGATGTGATGGTCGGGACGCTCTTGGACACTGCCGCTTTGCCAGTGTCCCTAATCGGAAGCCCTATCTGGGGCGATTGTTCGGGGTGAGAAGGGCGCGCACCCACCATCATTCCAATCATTCCGACTTCTGTGCCTGTCCGCTTCTGGCACTCAATGTACTCTAAATCATCCCGCATCTTGCTTTTTGCGTTGCCCTCAGGTTTTCCCGGCTCTAAAGTTTCCCCAGGGAGGTCCACCATGCTCCTGCTTCAAGAACGGGATCCCGTGTTCTACGAACTTTGTCGCCGCAGCGACACCGCGCAACACAGCGAACGGCGAACTGTGTTTTAACCGTTTGTGTCAACCAAGGGGACAAGCGCAGTCCCTGCTCTAAAGTTTGGCTTAGGAGGTCCACCATGCTGCTTCCCCAAGAACCGTATCCCGTGCTCAAGGAATCCTATCCTGTGTCTACTGAATCCGTCGCCACCCCGAATCCTTTAGCGGGACCTGCGACGGCAATCACGCATCTGCTTGCCGCCGGGGCGCGGCCTAGAATTCTTCTGGTCGATGACAATGAGAATGACATTCTCCTCACCCGAAGGTCGCTCGAAGAGCAAGATTGCGAAGTTGTTTCCGCCAGCAGCGTACCACAGGCTCTTCACCGGATTGCCACCCAACCCTTCGACGTGCTCATCACAGATCTTCACATGCCGGGCCCGGGCGATGGTTTTGCCTTGGTAACCGCCATGCGTCACACTCAGCCCAGCGCGTTAACCCTGGTGGTGAGCGATTATCCCGACGTGCAGAAGGCTATGAACGCTATTCTTCTCCAGGCCGATGAGATCCTGGTCAAGCCCCTTGACTGCAAGCGACTGGCGGGGCTCATGGACAAAGCCAGGGTGACCTCTCTGCCCCCGCTCGTGCAAGCTAAGGAAGGCATCGCCTCCATCCTGGAGCGCGATCTCCCTCTTTTAATGCAGCGCTGGCTGGCGCGCGTGGAACAGGTTCCGGAGTTGGCTGCCCTCCCGCTCACCCCCAAAGACCGTACCTCGTTTCTTCCGGATATGATGAAAGGCATTATCGCTCGGCTGCGCGTCGACCGCCATCTTGACGTCATCGACAACCCCTCCCCGTCGGCCGCGACGCACGGACAATGCCGCTATCTCCAGAGCTACACCGCCCCCCTGATCGTGCAGGAGTCGCGCCTCTTGCAGGTCAGCATCTTCGAGACTATCCAATGCAACCTGGCCACCGTCGACTTCACTTCGGTGCTGCCCGATATCATGATTCTTGCCGATGAGGTGGACTCTCAGTTGAAACAAGCCATCGCAAGCTTTCTGAACATGCAGCGAACAACCAGTGCGGCCGGAGCATGAGAGCACTTCGAGGTGGGTTAGGCAAACGGCCGACCATCACTCTCGAAATGCGCGCTCCTCAAGAACCCGAACACGCAGTTGAAAGGCTGAAGGATTGCTCATGACGACTCCTGCAACCGGCGCTGTCCACATCGAAAGCTCGCACTACCCGCCGCTACTTCTGCGCCATCCTGGCAATCCCATTTTGACGGGTAAGGATTGGCCCTACCCCATTAACAGCGTGTTCAACGCGGGGGCGACTTTATTGCCGGATGGCACAACGCTGCTGTTATGTCGCGTCGAGGATCGCCGCGGGTTGTCTCATCTCTGCGCGGTGCGCTCCAGAAACGGGGTTGATGGATGGCAAGTCGATCGCGAACCTACCTTGATGCCCGATGCCGAGCGCTATCCCGAGGAGATATGGGGGATTGAGGATCCGCGTATCACGTTCGCGCCCGAGTTACAACAATACGCGGTAACTTACACGTCGTACTCGCGCGGCGGGCCGGGAGTGTCGCTGGCACTGACCAAGGACTTCCGAGCCTTTGAGCGCTACGGTGTCATCATGCCGCCGGACGATAAAGACGCGGCTCTGCTGCCGCGCAGAATTGACGGATGCTGGGCCCTGATTCATCGTCCCATGACCAACCTGGGGGCGCATATTTGGATTTCCTATTCTCCCGACCTGCGCTATTGGGGCAGACACAGGCTGATGCTGGAAGCACGGCGCGGCGCGTGGTGGGACGCCAACAAAATCGGTTTGTCGCCCCCCCCGATAGAGACTTCGAGGGGATGGCTGGTGCTCTACCACGGCGTGCGCCACACGCCTTCGGGTTGTCTATATCGCCTGGGATTGGCTCTCTTCGATCCGGAGAAGCCGGAAAAATGCCTGCTTCGCGGAGATTCGTGGATCTTTGGCCCGGAGGCCGAGTACGAACGTCACGGCGACGTTGACGATGTCGTGTTTCCCTGCGGATACACGCTGAACCCCAACGGCGACACCATCAATTTCTATTACGGGGCTGCCGATTGTTCGATCGCGTTAGTGCAGGGGAGCGTCGCCTCCCTGCTGGAGTGGCTCGATGCCAACGGAAGTTGCGAGCGAAGACAACGGGCGGAGGATTGAGGAACGACGTTGAAAGAGATTCCATTCCAAGTTGATCTGCAACAGGAGGTACCTGGGATCTTTCAATAGGTTGTTCATTCGTTGGAAACCAGAGAAGTCGATTGTGCTGAGCATCGGTTTCTGAGGAATGGACGTCCTAAGAGTGCCCGCCATACTCTTCATTGCCAACGACCTTCCTGCGCCGGATTAGATCTTACTCCGGCTTTCCCAAGTGAGCATTATTGAGCGGTTCTCTATCTCGACGATTGGTAAGCTCAGAGTCGGAGAATAGAAACTATGACCGGGTCTGAACAAGTGCGTCCCCTGCTTGCAGCTCGTGCTGCTACGGATCCTGACGCCGCGAGGCTGCTGGAAATGTTCGATAAAGCCAACGAACTGCTCGAGGGTTCTCCTTACAAACTTGGAGGTGTAGAGATCTCCCACCCCACAAAGTCCTAATTGTAGGAATGTCGCGCGGAAGCTTGTGGCAGCGTAGCTCACTATGCTCCTATCAAGCGAGGCAAAGACAATGAAGACGAAGACATGGACGGTTGTCACCAACACGGGCAAACAGGCAGACCTTGAATCGGGCCTTGAGAAGAAGGAAGTTCAAAAGCCGCCGCACATCAGCGCCAAAGAGTTTGTTCACTGGATGGCACCTGCGAGCCACTTTGACGACAATTCTTTGCGATCACTATTTAAGCTGTAGGCACTTCGGAACCGTCAACTCCAATCGTAAACTGCGGCAAGCCAGGTAGTGTAGAAGTGAAGATGGGCTAGCGGCGAAAACGGCGGAACCATGGCGGCGAAATGCCCGCGCATGGCGAAGGGCAGAGAGCCTGCGGCCATCTTGCGCAACGGTCGGATGAGTCCAGTCGCAAGGGAGCTTGCAAAGCTTAGTGTATTTTTCGAGCTGCTTCCTTAATTCACAGTATGGATCAGGCTAGACGACTCTTCGTCACGGCCAGTGCCGGCAAAATCGGAGTCACCGGCGTATACCGCCTTGATCGAGTTGGCTCCAAGATCCAGCGTGGAGGTCGTGAAGCTGGCCACGCCGCCGCGCAACGTTCCGCTTCCCAGCACCTCTGCGCCCTTCATGAACACGACTTTGCCCCCATCCGGCGGCACACCATCACCGGAGGTGACGACAGCGGTAAAGGTGACAGGCTCGCCATAAACCGATGGATTCGGAGAAGAGCGGATTTCAGTTGAGGTAGTTGCAGCGACGATGGTAACTGTTTTTTTGACACAGCCATCGTCGCAAGTGAGGCCAAAAGGACCACCCGCTCCTTGGGCGTTCCACAGCCTGATTTCTTCCTTATTACCTACGGCGAGCGTGTAATCATGCGTGCCCCAGGCCCCGGCAAATCCTCCCAGCGTGATCTTCGTATTTGTCCAGCTGTTCACAATGAGAGTAACGGTATCATTGTCCGGCTCGTATCCGGCTTCCCACTTCTTCTTTTTATCATAGAAGCTGATGTAGTCAGAGTCACCGGTATAGGCAGCATGGGTACCAAAGCCGCTGCCCGTGATCGTAATCGTCTGGTGCTCAGCAGTCGTAATCTTACTGACCGATGTGATTTTGGGTGTCGTGTCCGACACCGACTGCGCAACCGCCACGGCTGCCGCTGCAACGATACCGGGCAGGATCAGACAGGAGCATCTGAGAATGAGCTTCGCCATGGCAAGTACCTCCAATGCGGAATTTCCCTCTTCCCGAGAACGGCTGCCATCCTATCCCCGATCTATGTTCGGGTCAATGTGAAACAATTTGCATAATTTGCGCGGGCCGCGAGGTGTTTATGGAATCCATGCAGGGCGCAAAAAGATAGCCAACGCTTAACTCGCATCAAGATAGTAGTTGCGATCGGGCAGGCCCATAAGTGGCTGACTGATTTGAATGGGGCATAGTGTCTTTTTTGCCAAAATCACCCCCCAGAAACTTTCTCGTCGAGCGCCAAGATGGGTGATGACTACGTCCGTTCGTTAAATTAGAACGCACCAGAGCCGGGGTCGCGCCGGACGATTCGCGAAGTCGTGCACAAGCCGCGCGGCGTAGTGATTTCCCCGCTGGGTCGTTGCCCACCCCGTGGTTACACAAATATGGTCACGAACGCCGTATGCTTAATTGACGTTGTCGTTGGCTCCGTCCTATTCTTCCGCTCATGAATCGCCGCAAATGGATGACAATATCTGCTGGATGCTTCGCCGCATTAGTTTGCGAGCACGCTGAGGCTTCTTCATTGAGTAGAATGCTCGATGTTTCGGTGCGCGATGCTACGGATGCGTTCGATCACGTCCTGCTCGGCGCACCTGACCTCGATGTCGGCATCCGCTGGGTTGAGGAACGCACGGGCGTGCGTGCGAAGTTCGGCGGGAATCATCCCGGGGGTGGTACCTGCAATGCCCTACTTTCGCTTGGTACGGGGCGCTATCTCGAAATCATCGCGCCTGACCCTGCACAAGCGAATGTGCCCGACGTGCGCAAGCTCAGAGAGCTTTCGTCGCCCAGTATCATTCAGTGGGCGATTCACACCGAAGACATCGCCGCCGCGAAGAGTACGGTCGAAGCTGCTGGGATTAAGACTGTTGGGCCGCAGCCCGGCTCCCGGCAGCGTCCTGATGGCAAGGCGCTCCGGTGGCAAACGCTCGAGATCGAGCAGACCACTCCGCTGGTTCCATTTTTTATTCAATGGGAAGCGGGTTCGCCGCATCCGTCCTCGGACTCACCTCGGCTCGGCACCGCGAAGTCGCTCTACTTCGAGACTCCACAACCCGACGAGCTGCGTCGCATCCTGCACGCCGCCGCCGTACAAGCGGACATCCGCAAATCCGGCGTGCCGCGCATCGCGCTGGTCGTTCAGACGCCGAGAGGCGAGATTGAGATGAGCTAGCTCCTCGGTGCTGCGCGATACCCCGACGCCACACGGGAAGTGGATGCTTTTCGGTGTAAGCACGGCATCAATCAGGTGGCTAACGACGACGCGGGGTGCTCGCGACCTGTGGAATTCTCACCGATTCAGGATCGACTCTTCGCCTAGCAATTCAAAGCAATTCAGAGTGAAAGAGCCGCAGCACTTCAACAGCCCGCGTTGCCCGGATGCGGATCGCACCGAAACCGCTGATCCGGTCCCGCGCCTCCCGCGCCTCCCGCACCCGGAGCTAGCTACGCCAACGCGACCGAGAGTATCCTTTCGCTCACAAATTTCGCCGGAGGTTCCTTATGCCCACGCGGCTGTCTCTGACCTCTGTTTCCTGCACCGTTCTATAGGCCGTCGCGATCCCCTCGCCTCGCGCTTCCGCCCAAAGCTTCTTTATGACGCCCATTCCGAACGCGCCGTTCAGCGGAGTCGTCAACATTGAGCGAACCATGGTTCGCGAGGATGGCTCCGTCATGCAGTTCAAGTCCACTCGGGGAGGTGGCCCGCGATACACGGGGCCGCATCCACAACGAGTTGAGGGCGCTCATCCCTGTCTCCAGCACCGACAAGCCGGAACTTCTGAACATCCATTTATACGATCCGCTTTTTCGCCGCAGGATGTTAACGGAGTAAACCTTCTGAGCCGGGGCGCTGTAAAATGGATTCCCTGGGGGAGGCTCCCATGAGCCTGCGTTTTTTCGTTTTGTTCTGCTGGCTTTCCCTCTCGCCAGCATCTTTTGCCCAGCAAGAGCCGATTGACGTACCCTTCGACGACGCGCCTTTGACCGGTAGTCCGATAACGGCAACTGGAAAAATCTCGGTTTGAGAAACGGTTGCCGCCACTCTCCTATCCAAAACCTTCGTCCCGAAGGCCAACAGGTTCGAGAGGAACACGATGACCTCCTCTTTCTCCCAAGGGCTTGGGAAAGCTCGAAATCGACGGATTCGCCATTTCCTGCGTCCATCGCTGCACCGTCCTCGTTGACTCGGCGTCCTGGCATCCCTAACATTGCAACCTGAGTCCTGCGCTACTCATGATCGGTTTAACCATCTCGCACTACCGCATCGTCGAGAAGCTCGGCGGTGGCGGTATGGGTGTTGTCTACAAGGCCGAAGATGTGAAGCTCGGTCGCTTTGTGGCGCTCAAGTTCCTGCCCGACGATGTAGCCAAAGACTCGCAGGCTCTGAGCCGTTTCCGGCGCGAAGGCAAGGCCGCCTCGGCGCTGAACCATCCGAACATCTGCACCATCTACGAAATTGACGACCAGCACGGCGAAGCGTTCATCGCCATGGAGTTTCTGGACGGCATGACGCTGAAGCATCGCATCGCAGGGCGACCCATGGAGACCGAGTTGACTCTGTTGCTAGCCATCGAGATTGCGGACGCACTCGACGCAGCCCACGTTGAAGGGATCGTCCACCGGGACATCAAGCCAGCAAACATTTTTGTCACCAAGCGTGGTCACGCCAAGATTCTGGACTTTGGTTTGGCTAAGGTTGCGCTTCCTGCCAGTTCTGCCAGCCAAATAGCCACGCAGAATACCCAGACCTCTACAACTCTCGTTGAGGAACATCTCACTAGTCCGGGGACGACGCTGGGAACGGTCGCCTACATGTCTCCAGAGCAAGTCCGTGCCAGGGAGTTGGACGCACGCACGGATTTGTTCTCGTTCGGCGCTGTGCTGTATGAGATGGCGACGGGTACGCTGCCATTTCGTGGGGAAAGCTCGGGAGTCATCTTCAAGGCCATTCTCGACGCGGCGCCCACGCCTGCCGTGCGGCTGAATCCCGACCTACCCGCCGAACTCGAAAGGATCATCAACAAGTGTCTGGAGAAAGATCGAAACCTTCGATACCAGCACGCTTCGGAGATGCGCACCGACTTGCAAAGGCTGAAGCGGGACACGGAATCTGGTAGGTCGGTGGGGGCGATTGCGTCGGCGCCCGTTTCTCGTAAAAGACGGCTCCGATGGGTCGCTGTGGCGGCTGTTGGGGTTATCGCCGCCATTGTGATCGCCTTCTTTCTCTGGCAGTCTCGGCAGGCCGCCGTCGCTTCAGTGGATTCCGCAAACCCGAGGGTGATCGCGGTGCTGCCGTTCCAGAATGCAGGCTCCGACGGGGATGCAGATTTTCTCCGACTCGCCTTGCCCGACGAAATTGCGACTGCTCTGAGCTATGTACCATCGTTCTCGATCCGTCCCTTTGCCACGACCAGCAAGTACAACGGCTCAAATTTCGACTTGCAACGGGCGGGGCGAGAGATGGAAGTGACCTCCATTGTGACGGGACACTACCTGAAAGAGGGCGACCAATTGGAGATCACGCTGGAAGCAGTGGATGTTGCGAATAACCGCAGCGTTTGGCGAGACGCCATCAATGTCGCAGCGTCAGACAAGATTGCGATGCGGGAGCAGATCATGTCGAGAGTTCGGCAGGGACTGGTCCCCGTGCTTGGAGGATCAACCGCCTCTAGGGAGATGGGGACCGGACCCAGAAGCGAGGAAGCCTACGACTTGTATTTGCGCAGCATCGCGGTTCCGCACGATGTTGGTCCTAACAAGGATGCCATTGCAATGCTGGAGCGTGCTGTAGGCATTGATCCCAGCTACGCACCAGCGTGGGAGGCTCTGGGGCTACGCTATTACTATGACGCCACCTATGGAGACGGTGGAGAGCAAATGTCGAGACGTTCGGACTCGGCCTATGAACGCGCTCTCGCGCTCGATCCAAACCTGAACCTTGCGGCTGGGCAATTGATCACCAGTAATGTTGAACACGGCGAACTCGTCAAGGCATATTGGGCAGCGCAGACACTCGTGAAGCGTCGTCCCGAGAGCGCCTCAGCCCACTTCACTTTGGGGTTCGTGCTGCGCTATGCCGGGTTGTTGGATGACGCGGCTCGAGAATGTGACACGGCCTTGAAGCTGGACCGGGGAAATTATCAAATCCGTTCGTGTTCTTGGGTCTTTATTCAACGAGGTGATCCCCAGAGGGCGATGGACTTTATCCGCCTCGATGCAGGCTCGGAATGGGCTGCAAAACAAACAGCTTTTGTTCTTATGGCCCAAGGCAAACTGGCTGAGGCGCGACAAAGCATCCAGAGAACCTCGGACATGCCTTTACTGGGTCGTGATCTGTTTCAAGCGTGCCTTAACCCAGACCGGAGATCCCAATTGGACCAAGCCGCTGAGGAGGTCGAAACGGCCGCGCTCGCGGGAGTTGACCCGGAGCCTCGGTTTAACTTTGGAGCACTACTGTCTTACTGTGGGCAGAAGGATGCAGCTCTGCGCTTGCTGAAAAGCGCCTTTGAACACAATTATTGTGCCTACACCGCCTTGCAAACCGACCCATTGCTGGTAAAGTTCCGGGGAACTCCTGAGTTCGGCGGATTGCTATCGGCAGCGAAAGAGTGCCAGAACAGGTTCTTTGCCCTGCGAGAGCAGAACCCACCATGAAAGACTCCGACCCCGACAATCCGCATCGAGAAAGAAGCCAAGGCGGAGCACGCGAAGCTGCAATAGCGGCTCGCGCCATCATGTACTCACTGCGTCGGTTGTATGCCTGCCGCACGCTCATACAATGATCGCAATGATCGCCTCACCAAAGTGCGTTATCCTGCTTTCCTGCTTCGCAGTTGCCTTGGGGGTTGGGACGGATTATGGCGCAGATTCGCACGCCACAAATTCTGGAGGTTTCTCGCGACTACCTGAAGCCGGAGGCTGTAGCTGCGAATCGCAAGCTTGAGAGACGCGCTGAAGGCCTCTGTCGAACGCTTGGCTTTACTCATCCTTATCTGACCATCGAGTCTGTCTCCGGACCCGCGGAGATGTGGTACCTCAATGGGTTCGACTCGGAAGCCACAGTGGAGAAGCTCAGGCGGGAGTATCAGCAGAATACGAAATTACTGGCGGCCCGGACGACATTACTCGGCAAAAGGTGCCGCTTAAGCGTTTGGAGTCCACCGACGAATTCGTGAACGATCGTCCCGATTTGAGTCGGGGCGATCCGTGGATCATCGGTCGGGGACGGTTCTTTGTAATCGTATTGTTCGATGGCGATCCGCCGATGAATAGCACGGTTTTTGAAATGCAGGACGGCAGCAGGGTGCTGGTGCGCACGACGCAAACTTCTTCCGAAGCACGCGATCTCGCCGCGTCGGCAGGTTCAAACGCGAGGGTCTTTCGGTCATTTTTCTATTTTCGACCACAAGGTATGTGAGGAGGCAATCATGATGGCAGCACAACCGCAATCGTGGGTCGCCGAAAATCAAGCTATTGTCATTCGCCGCGCCACTCCAGCCGACGCCGAGGTATGCGGTAGAATCTGCTTCGAAGCCTTTCGAGCGCTGGCCGAAAAGCACGGTTTCCCTAACGATTTCCCAGCCCCGGAGATTCCCGCGCATGTCCTCTCGACGATGTTTTCGCACCCATCGTTCTTCTGCGTGGTGGCGGAACAGGACGGAAAGCTCATCGGTAGCAACTGCTTGGATGAGAGAACGCCCCTTGCTGGTGTGGGACCTATTACGATTGACCCCGGCACACAAAACCACAGCGTGGGACGCCAACTGATGCAAGCCGTGATGGCACGTGCGGCAGAGAGGGAGTTCGCAGGAGTCCGTCTGGTGCAGGCGGCATACCACAATCGCTCGCTCTCGCTTTACGCGAAGCTCGGTTTCGTGGTGCGCGAACCACTTGCCTGCATGCAGGGGACACTGATTCAGAAGACGCCGCTGGGCTATCGCGTCCGCGTTGCGGAACCGAGCGATCTCGCCAACTGCAACGACCTTTGTGTGCGAGTCCAGGGGCACGACCGTGGGGGCGAACTCAATGACGCGATTCAGCAAGGGACAGCCGTGGTCGCCGAATCGGAGGGGCGAATTAGAGCTTACGCATCGTCAGTCGCCTTTTTCGGTCATGCCGTTGGCGAAGCCAATCGGGACGTGCAAGCACTGATTGCCGCAGCCACGGAGTTTCAGGGTCCGGGAATCCTTGTGCCCACTCGCAATGCGGGGCTGTTCCGCTGGTGTCTTGAGAGTGGCCTTCGAGTGGTGCAGCCGATGACGTTGATGACGACGGGGCTTTACAACGAACCCGCCGGCGCGTACTTGCCTTCCATTCTGTTTTAGTCCAGTGTCGAGGGAGCTCGGAAGCAGGCACGGGCAGTATTCGCATAGTCATTCTGACGGGAGGGCACCATGAATCGAGAACGGGTGCTGAAAATTGTATTGGTGTTGGCTTCATGCATGAATTCCCAAAGGAACACGTAATAGCTCGAACTTTTCATCAGGCTTTCCGACTGATAAAGAAGTCTTTGCTGTCGGGACTCATGGTCGCGGTCTCGCTTAAGGCACAACAGAGTGCTCCGTCGCCCCCGGCCTGGACTGGTGTCGTACGCACCGCTGCCGGTGAACCTGTGGCCGGAGCGAAGGTAACGGTATACCCACCGACCGCGAAAGAGAACCTAACGGCAGTTACGGGAACCGATGGGAGGTTCGCGATTGCGGACCTTCGACTCGGGCCGAATCGCGTGAGCGTGCAAATGCCGGGGCGAGGTCCGACCGGGCAAGTGGTAGTGAATATTACTAGCGTACCAATTGTGCTGACGGTATCCGATCAAAACGTGCTGTCGATTGCAGCCAATCCGCAAACTTCTACAGGAGTCCCGCATGGGAACCCGAGCACAACTTCGAACGCAGCCAGCGGAACAAGCGGGGAGAAACTCTCCAGCCAAAAGGTAAACGAATTGCCGTTGAATGGACGCGACTTCAGCACGCTGTTGTTGTTAGCAGCGGGCACGATGACCGACGTGAACGGGCAGACGAATTTCACCCAGCAGTTCGCCATCAACGGACAGCGCGGCGTCGAGGCTGTGTTCGCGATGGACGATGCCGATGTCAGCGATCCAGAAATGGGCGGGAGCACGTTTACGAATTTCAACGTAGATGCGATTCAGGAGTTGCAGTCAAGCTCAGGCTGGATGCCGGCGGACATCGGGCGCGGCGCGGCAGGTTTCACCAACATCGTGACACGGTCCGGGAAAAGCGGTTTTCACGGGTCATTCTTCGAGTTTTTGAGGAACTCTGCCCTCGATGCGCGGAATTATTTCGATCACCCCTCAATTGCGGACCCGGGCCGTATCCCTCCGTTCCGGCGAAACGAGTTCGGATTTACGAACGGCGGGCCAGTCGTGTTGCCGAACGTGTATGACGGACGCGACCGGACGTTCTATTTTGTGCAGTATCAGGGGTTCAGGCAGGTGCTGGGAACGACCCAGGTTTTGGCTGTGCCAACGGCAGCCGAGCGAGCAGGTCAGGACATGGTGACGTACCCGGATGGCAGCACGGACACGCTGCACGTACCGGTGAATCCGGCAATTGGGACGGTGCTGGCCCATTATCCACTCCCCAACAACCCAACCGGCGCGTATGGTGCGCGAACCTATGCTGCACCTTCAAACGTAAACACGGATGCGGATCAGTTTTCCATCCGCATCGATCGGAAAGTTGGCGCAAAAGGACAATTGTTTGGTCGATTCAATTACGACAATCTAACAGGACCGACCACAAATCCGGATCAGACACTGATTGATCCGAGCTTCGGCGTGCAGTATGTGGATCGGCAGCGGAACGGAGTCATCACTTACACGCGCACCGTGTCTCCGCACTTTCTCTGGTCGACGTCGGTGAGTTTCACGCGAACGACGCCTTCGTTTGTGACGCCGAACCACAGCGATCCGGCTTTGAAGTTCATCGATGGCCTCTACGAGGCGTTCAATGGAGCGGCGGGCTCGGTGATGTCGGCGTTCGGGAATTTGTTCCAGGGACAATTGAGTTTTGCGTGGACGAGCCCGCGGCACGCGGTGAAGTGGGGTGTGGAAGCACGCCTGAACCGGGACACGACATACTTCGGTATAAGTCCCAACGGCGAGTACGATTTTGGTGGAGGAACAGTTTATTCGCCCGTGTTCATTCCTTCTGCGAGTGGACAGCATAATGTACAGCCGGGTCAACCTCTGCCCGACACGATGAGCAGTCTGTTACTCGGATATCCGTATGGATACACGATCGCAGTCGCGCCGCCCTACGCATCGAATGGCGCGCACATTGGGCCCGCCGCGATCAACCGGAATGACGTAAACGCATACCTCGAAGACACATGGAAAATCAATCCGCAATGGACCCTCGATTATGGGCTGCGATATGAGCTCTACACGCCGATTGCGGAGCGGGCGTACCGGACATCGAGCTTTCTGAAATCGTTCCCACCTGTGGGTGTAGGACAGGAATATTTGATCAATCCGCAACCTACTTATCAGACCGCTGGGAACGGCTGGGGGCCGCGTTTGCAGGTGGACTGGAATGCGCCGCAGGCGGTGCATGTGCACATGGGCGGGGCGATCACAGTGATTCCGCCAAATATTTGGCAGGACAATCTTCTTACGGGGTCAACGCCCTACGTTGTTTATCCCCGCGTCAATGCGGCGCAAAACGGGGAGATTGCCTACGGATTCCGAATTACACCGAACGAATTGCCACCCGTCTATAACACCTCTGGCGTGAATGTGCTGGCCAGCGGCGATCCGAAAAAAGTCCCGGCGAATACGGTGATGGACGTAAATCGATACCAGCAGGATTTGGCGGCGCTGGCGCCGAGTCATCAGCTCTCGCTGCTGAGTCTGGCCGGGATCGACCGGCGCTTCGGCAATGGGTACTTGCAGACTTGGACGTTGGGGCTGGAACGGGCTTTCGGCGGCCTCACGGCCGATGTCGCGTATGTCGGAACCTCGGCGTTCCGACTTCCCAGAATGTCATATCCAAACGCGTATCCCGGAGCGGATCCGGAATTTGCGCGATTTACAAACTTCGACAGTAGCGGGGCGGTGACGGGTGGTTTCGGATTCGAGTCTGTGATGACAGCGACGTCGCACTCGTCGTACAACGCCTTGCAGACCTCACTGTCGGGAAATGTTGGGCATGGCGGTCCGTCATTGCAGGCAGGCTACACCTGGGGCAAATCGCTGGATGATGTCAGCGGCATCATCGGAGGAACAGGATCCACCGGAGCTGTGACGTTGTTTAGTCCGCAAAACCCGTTCGATACACGAGCGGAAAGAGGGCCGTCAAGCTTTGATGTGACACACGCCTTCACGTTGAGCGCGGCCCAGGATTTGCATTTCGAGCATTTGGGACTTCAGTCGGATCGAACCTACCTGTTAACGAAGGGCTGGGAGTTGCTGAGCATCTCGACGATTACCAGTGGTTCGCCGTTTACGGTTTATTCGGGGATTCAGCAGACGAGCGCGGGAACGATTGGCGCGGACCGGCCAGACCAGATTGAGACACCGGACCTCTCGAGCGCCGGCAGTGCAACGCGAGCGCGCGACGATTATTTTGGGCGGGGCGCGAACAACGCAAGTTTCTTTGCCATTCCTGTCGGGATCGCGGGGGGGACCGGACCCAACTCCGGGCGCTTTGGAACGCTCGGCCGTAATACATTTCGCGGCCCGGCATATTATGATTTCGATTTTGCGCTCATCAAGACAACTCCGATTGGCCACCGAGAAAGCGGTTTGGAGCGAGCGGACCTGCAATTCCGGGCAGAGTTATTTAATATGTTTAACATCGTCAACATGGGGCTACCTGCGAACCTCATCGAGGGTACAGGGTTTGGCATGATCAGCAAGACCGCGGGAACCTCACGGCAAATTCAGTTTTCGCTAAAGCTCATCTATTAAGGCACGTCTTGGAGGGACTCAGGTTGGAGTTCGGGCTACTGAAGACCGATCACACTCTGGGGTGTGAGGCATTCGGGTATTCGAGAACTGAATTGGCCTCCCACGACAATTGCGCAGGCGTCCCATATTTGCGCATTTGGAAATGAGGGTTGCTGGCTAGCACTCGAATCGTTCTTCTCGCCAAACCTACTGAGCTATCTTCCACTTGCCCTCGCCACCATGAATCTTACTCGTTCTCGCAATTGCTGAGTTCGCTGTTGCCATATTCGAAGCGCGCAGTTCCGGTCGATTTGATCGTTGTAGGCACACGAAGTCGCAAGCTGTTGATCCCGCCATTTGATCCAGCTTCTTTCTTCCCCGCGCAACTCGTAGGTTTGTGCGCCATTCGTCAACGACAGTAAATCGTGATAAACCTCCCCAAGCTGACCATCCGCGTCACCGAGGATCGGGTTGCTACAGATCAGGCGCTCCGATTTTGTCATTGCTTTAGAACAATTGAAGCTTGGCCCCCGCAATTGCTGCTGTGATGGGAAGGATTTAGAAGTCGGCTGCCTTTCGGCTGAGAACTTTGATTCCAAAGCCGACATGCGGCGTTCCAGTTCATGCAACCTGCGCTCATGATCTTGGAGCGTAGCGGTGATGTTCGCCAGACTTGCAGTAATCTGGCTTGCCAATCGATCTGCATCTGTCTTGGTCAGGTTGGTGGGCGACTCTAGCTTTTGAAAAGCACTGAGTTGAATCTGTGCAGCTCTGAACTCCTGTCTGAGTTCGCTGATTTCGGCATCGGTCTTTTGCCCACTTTGATCGAGGCTCTCGCGTAACGATTTCTCGACCTCAGATACTTCCTTCCGCTTCGTTAAAAAACCAACACCATGATCAATCACGTCGTGTACGGCGTAATCTTTTAGGGCATCTACGAGGAACTCTCCGGCTTTGATCAATATCGTTTCAGATTCCACATCCGCTTCGCATGGCACACTCTGGAAGCACAACGCAATGGCTAACAAGAGAATTAATGTTGAAAATCCGCCCAGAAGCTCGCTTGCAGCGTTCGAGTATCTGGTCAAATTCATATGGACAATTCCGACCACGAGTGCGCCCTGATAGAAAGATAGAAAGAGGCCAACATTATAAATGGAGCACGCCTGCTTAGTGTTTTGACCTTTTAACCAGGCTACGGAGCAAGCAAGCCACCGGCGCTATTTTCATTGTGCCGGGTTATCAGCGAGCGTCCTGATAGATTTTGGGTTGGCGATCCTCCTGGATTTTGATATGGGTGATGGTTTGTAGCACATCCTCTACCTACAAGGCTGAGAGAAAATGATCATCCGGTTGCGTACCCAAAGTCCTCGCCACAATCACGACTGTCCTCAGTGGAACGCGAAAAAGAATACTGTTACGGTCAGGCAAGCAAACGCATGGAGGAATGACGAGAATCGCGTAACTGCAGGTACCGAGTCCCGCAGCACGTTGAGGAAGGTGAGGACGAAATTCCAGACCAGGAAACCCGTCATCAAAGCCGTCCCGATGAGAGCCAGCAGCGCCGCATTCTTGAGTGTCATGCTCGGAGTATGAATGGTGGGAATGTTGAGCGCAACTCAGGCTCCCTCCTCGGGGCTGCTCGCAATTCTGATAAGGCGACAAACAGACGGGTTAGCTTCGAACTCCGCGCTGCGATATTATGTCGCGAGAAGTTGAAAGACAGGAGAACAAAGGGGAACCGCCGTGACCAATCTTCTCCCGCTGACACTCATTTTCGCAGGATTAGTAGCGGCAGCTTTCGCCGCTCCTTCATCTCCGTCGGATGGCCTGCTGCTCATCGCCAATAAAGGCGACCAGACCCTCGGTCTCATTGATCCAACTGCGGGACGGCAGATTGCGACGGTCGCCGAGGGAGGCGTGACTGGGCATGAGGTTGCCGCATCTCCCGATGGCAAGCGGGCATTTGTGCCGATCTATGGCAACTCGGGAGTCGGCATGCCCGGCACGGACGGAAGCACGCTCGCTGTGATCGACCTCAGTGAACGCCAGCTCATCCATACTATCGATTTTGGGCACGGCGTTCGCCCTCATTGCGCCGTCTTTGGACCGAAGGACGGTCTGCTCTATGTGACGACGGAACTAGACAAATCTGTAACTGTCATCGACCCGCAGACCCTAAAGGTTGTCGGGAACATCCCAACCGGGCAGGCTGAATCCCACATGCTGGCGATCAGTGCGGATGGGCGCAAGGGCTACACTGCCAACGTGGGACCGGGGACGGTATCGGTGCTCGATCTGATGGGACGAAAAACTCTTGCGGTGATCCCCGTTGCGGGGCACGTGCAGCGCATCTCGATCTCGCCCGACCGCCGTTGGGTGTTTACCTCCGACACAGAAAAATCCCGGCTGGCGGTCATTGCTACGGCGACGAATAAAATTGATCGCTGGATCACCTTGCCCGGTGCAGGATACGGCACCGCATCCACACCGGATGGAAAGTGGCTGCTGGTGGCGGTGCCGGAGGCGAATGCCGTGGCGGTCGTCAATCTCGCGACGCTCCAAGTGGCGAAGACCATCGGTGTCCCCTCGGCTCCTCAAGAGGTGCTGATCCGACCGGACGGTCAAGTCGCTTACGTATCGTGCGACCACAGCCATCAGGTGGCAGCGATACATATCGCCGACTGGGGCGTGAAGTTGATCGACGCCGGGAGCGGAGCAGATGGTCTCGCGTGGGCGCGGTAGTTTCTCGACTTGGCGCAATTCTGCGAAGGTCGCGCGGAATGAAAGGCGCCCCCTGCGGCTCCGGCAAGGAATGCAAGCCGTGCTGCGGCGGGGTAGTGGGTCCATTTGATTTCCACAGGCCGCGATCATTCCAGTCGCCTGATGGATATTGCACGACAATCAGTGTTGGTGCAGAAACGAATCTTGATTTTCAGCCTTTTGTCCGTCAGGATTACGCGTCTTGTCCTTTGCTTGCATTGCGGACATGCGCTTCCTGATCCTGAGCCAACTCCCTTTGGGAAGTCGAGCCATCCGACCGCCTTGCACGTAGGGATTGTGCATTGGTAGGTAGATTTGGTTTTTTTCTGGAAATTGGGTGCTCCGCACGCTGGACAGGTCTTTCCTTTCCCTCCCATTTTGAGACTCCTTATGTAGTATGCAAAAACTTGCGAACCCACTTCGGGAGGCCCTGACCACACGTAATGGCTGTGGTGCTACAATTCAAATAGTTGCACTCCGCTCGACAGTGGTACTATACGCTGTCGTCAATAGGGACGCAGTTAGCACGCACTTGCAACTGGAAACGCTTCCTGCGGAGGTTCACTTCCATGAAGAGGTCTGGATTGAAAAAGTCTCCCAAAAGAGCCGGTCGTCGTCCGAAGGGGCCAATATCTACGGGCAGTCCCACCGCCGCTCCGGCTGGCTGGTTCGGTGGAACCAAGGTGTTTCGCGTCAGAGCGACCACAGCGTTAGGCACGGCTGCTGCTGGCCTTGTCGATAATATGCGCGCAAAAACGCGGTGGTAACCAGCCCAAAGCCATAGCCTGTTCCCATTCGCCATCACGGTTGTGTGTCTTTGCAATTGCCGTGGGGCAAACAAGCCATTCTGATCAGGCAGAAACGCAAACTCTGCGTGCGGAACGTTAATATCCACTGCTATGCTCAGGCCGTTCTGCGAAAACGATCCCCCCATCATAGGGTGCGCCATTTGCTGGCACGGCAGTGCCTCTTGCATCCATCCATGCGGCGAGGCTACTTGAGCTAAGTAGCCTTCAGATTTTTCCACTAGAACATAGTGCTGGTGTGCTACCAGTTGGCTCAGATCGACCTTGATTACATCTTGAATGTCAACCGGTCCTAGGCTACGCAAAAAGGCCATAAATTTCTGAGCATGGTTCTGCTCGTCATGATTCAAGGGGATTCTTGGTGGTGCCAGCGCATCGCGCTCGGGAAGTGCTTCGGTGCGATCTCGATATGCGCGCCACCGCTGCTCGGCTTCCTGTTCACTTAGCGCGGGATTGAAGTAACATTCATTTTGCAAATAGCGCACGGCGTCATCCCTGTTAAACCATCCAACCAAAACTCGGCTGCGAATCGTCCTAGGAACGACAGGAGCTACAGGAGCAACATTGTGCATAATTCCTTCCCTTCTTGGATCGCCGTACAATCCTAAATGTATTGCAGATGTAATTACAAAGTCAAGTTTTTTCTTGACATGTACTGCAACATATATTACATTTTGGGTTATGAATAGGCTTTCCACTGAGCGCCGAGCACAGATTCTCAGCATGATGGTGGAGGGTGTGTCCCTCCGTGCTATCAGCCGACTAACGGGCGCTGGCAAGAATACTCTCGCCAGACTGCTTGGGGAGTTCGGCTCTGTATGCGCGGCCTACCATAATCACGCTGTTCGCAATGTTCGCGTGCGCCGCCTCCAGTGCGACGAAGTTTGGAGTTTTGTCGGTGCGAAGGCAAAGAATACAACCCCAGAGAAAAAGGCCGAAGGCTGGGGCGACACTTGGACTTGGACCGCGATTGACGCTGATAGCAAACTCTGTCTGTCCTATCTTGTTGGCGGTCGTGATCTGGGATGGGCGAAAGAGTTCATGGAGGATTGCGCTAGCCGCATCCGTGGGCGCGTGCAGGTAACAACCGACGGGCACAAGGCATACCTTGAGGCAGTCGAAGGCGCGTTCGGTATGGATGTGGACTACGCGCAGTTGCAGAAGATTTACGGAGCACCATCCGATGAGGAGACGCGGCGCTACTCCCCAGCCCGTTGTATTGGTAGTGATATGAAAGTTGTGAGCGGGAATCCTGATCCAAAGCATATTTCTACCAGTTACGTGGAAAGGCAGAACCTTTCCATGAGAATGGGAATGCGCCGTTTCACTCGGCTCACAAATGGATTTTCAAAGAAAATCGATAACCACATTGCAGCCGTGGCGATCTATTTCATGCACTACAATTTTTGCCGTGTCCATCAAACTCTAAGGATCACTCCCGCCATGGAAGCGGGAATTACGGATCACATCTGGTCGGCTGAAGAGGTTTGCGGACTTGCACCAGTTGCCATGAGTCCTTGCCGACGAACCGAAAAGATAATGGTTGCCAAGGCGCTCGGAGAAAACATGGAAAACAGACATGAAGCCTAAGACTGAAATACTCCAAATACGTCTTACTGATTCTGAGAAGGAGGGGTTTGAGTTAGCCGCACTCCTTGCTGGAATCTCGCTATCTTCTTGGGTCCGAGAGAGACTTAGGCTCACCGCGATTAGGGAGTTGGAAGGGGCAGGTAGAAGAGTTCCGTTCGTACCGGAAATTCCTTTGGGTGGTACCAGATGAGCGATAAAGGGCAGATCAATGTTCAGCAAATTGGAATTGGAGCACTCCTTAAGCAGTACAGGCTCTTAGTTCCACCTAATCAGCGCGAGTATTCATGGACCGACAAGCAGGTCGGAAAATTGCTGGAAGATTTAGCAAAAGCCATCTCCGACGAGGAGCCCGAATATTTTCTTGGAACGATAGCAACGATTCCTAGTGGTCCTGAATTGTTAGAGGTTGTTGACGGCCAACAGCGGTTAGCAACTACCGCTATTTTTCTTTCAGAGATCAGAAATTATCTACGGGATAAAGACCCATTGATTTCGGACAGCATAGACCGTGATTTCCTCATCGCAATTGATCGAGGGAAGCGGGAGCATGTCCCTAAACTCCAATTGAATGTCGATGACAATGAGTTTTTCAGATCACGTATAACTTTGAAAGCGATAGGTGACATTCAGCCGCCAGCCAGGATTTCGCATCGCCTTATCAATGCCGTCTTTGACAGAACGAGAGGCCAAATAAAGCGCATTGTTGCCCCCTATGACACGAAGGATCATGGAGACGTTCTGAATAAGTGGATCGAGTTCATTGAAAACAAGGCGCAGGTAATCCTGCTCAAAGTTCCTAGCGACATCAATGCGTACACGATGTTTGAGACCATGAATGACCGTGGTCTACGAACGTCTCAAGCAGACCTCGTAAAGAACTACCTCTTCGGGCAGGCTGGTAAACGGCTGCCGGAAGCTCAACAGGCGTGGACGCGAATGCGCGGTTCTTTGGAATCTCTTGAGGAGGAGGATATAACCGTAACATTCCTTCGCCAAGCGATGATTGTGATTCGTGGGTATTTGACCGCAGAGAAAGTCTACGAGGCGGTCCAAGCTAAGGCGAAGGGACCGCAGACAGCTATAGAACTACTCTCAGAGTTGGATCGACTTTCACTCTCGTATGTGGCGATGTTGAATTCTGAAAGCGAAAAGTGGAATACATATCCTGAGCCAATGCGTCGCGCAGTTCAAACGCTAGACAGACTTAATATGAGGATACTGCGGCCTCTGATGCTAGCCGTGGCTTCGCGATTTACGCCTAAAGAAGCGACTGACGCATTTCGCGCGTTTATTTCGTGGAGCGTGCGCTTACTCATCGCGTCCAGCACGAGGAGCGAGTCTGTAATCGAACCGATTGCCACAGCCGCACACAAGGTATTTCTAGGCGATCTTACGAGCGTGGCGGCGCTAAAGAAGAATCTTGTGGAACTCATTCCGTCGGACGAGCCATTCAAACAGGCATTTGAAACGGCTACAGTATCGAAGGGTGTTCTGGCTCGGTACTACCTGAGATCGCTTGAGATGGCAGCCAAGAGAGAGGCTAACCCTTGGTTCATCCCTAATGACGATAAGCAAGTCATTAATCTCGAACATGTCCTTCCAGAGAATCCAGAGGGAAACTGGGAGAACTACACAGATGAGGAAGTGATTATTTACGCTAAAAGACTCGGGAATCTAGCTTTACTGCAAGCGAAAAATAACTCCGATTTGAAGAGCGCCCCATTTAAGACGAAGAAGAAAACCTATGCCCAGAGTCCCTATGTACTCACGAGCCAGATTGCGAAGGTTTCAGACTGGACCCCTTCGGAGATTGTTTTACGGCAGAAGGGACTCGCTGAGTTGGCTTTGACTGCTTGGCCTCTCTGATAGTCCCATCATCCCTAGCAGTTTGGCCTGTTGCCATGTCCCCAACGAGTTTAGCCAGTTCCATCGGGTCCGTCGGTCGTTTCGGTTTCTTGGCTTTCATGCCCTGATGCTAGCACGCATCCGGCGAATGATCGCGGCCTGTGGAAATCAAATGGACCCACTACCTGCGGCGGGGCTTCTTGTTTTTTTCGGCGTGATCTCCTCTATTGGTTCCTGATTTTTTTCCACCCCGGCAAGAGTTCCTAGGCCACAACAACCCGAAACTCACTACCTGCAGCTTGAACTCAAGAATCCGTGCGCGGACCTTGCCCAGCTTGCCGCCGGGAGCCGCGCGCTTTGACGTCGCCGATTGACATGGGTACCCTCGAAATGCAACCATCCCCGCCGACCGCCAAATAGGCTCGGAGGATCTAATGCGACTTTTTAGAATGGGGAGCGCGTTGGTCATTGTGCTGATCGCGTCGCATGCTTTTTCTACGCCCCTCCATCTCCGCTGCGAATATTTGGAAAATCCTCTAGGCATCGATACGGCCCCGCCGCACTTGTCCTGGCAGAGCGACAACCCCGAGCGCAATTGGAGCCAAAGTGCCTACGAGATTCTCGTGGCCAGCAGCTTAGAAACTTTGCGCGCCGGCCAGGCGAATGTGTGGGACAGCGGAAAAACTCCTTCCGCCGAGTCGGTGGGGATTGCCTATCGTGGACCGGCGCTGGAGTCGCGGCGACGGTACTACTGGAAGGTGCGGTTATGGGATGGGGCGGGGGAGATGTCCGAGTCGGTGGAAGTTGCGTGGTGGGAGACCGGCCTGCTGCATGCGGCCGACTGGAAGGCAAAATGGATTCGCTGGAAGAATCCCGAAGACGAATCTGACCTGCGGGCCATGCGATGGATTTGGATGAGGGGACAGAAAGCCGCGGCCGCGGGGTCGAGGAGCACTGCGATCTTTCGCTTCAGCTTTAAGCTGAGAGCAAAGCCGCGAGATGCGGCGCTATTTCTGGCGGCGCGAGAGGACTACACCGCCTCGGTGAACGGTCATGAAGTGGACGCCAAGAAAGGGTGGGGCGGATTTAACCGGCGCGACATTTCCGAGGAACTGATCGTAGGAAAGAACTGGATCGAGGTGAAAGTGAAATCTGCAGAAGCGCCGCAATCTGCAGCGGGGGCCGGGGCTGAGCCGAAGATGCCTAGGGCTGCGCTGGCGGGATTCATAAAGATCACGCGCGCCGACGGCTCGACGATGCGCTTGGGCACGGACAAGCGATGGAGGGTAGAACCCGAGAACACATCCCACTGGCGGAGAGTCGAGGAGTCAGTGGATTTACGGGAGAAAGGCCTGGGCGATCCGGGTCCGCTGCCGCAACCGGCCGCGTATCTGCGGCGGGAGCTGGGAATCACAAGAAACGTCCGCAGCGCGCGGCTTTATGTTACGGCTCTCGGAAGCTACCGCGTATTTTTGAATGGCCGGCGCGTCGGCGCGGATGTTCTGACTCCGGACTTCACCGACTATCGCAAACGGGTTCTGTATCAGGTCTACGATGTTGGCAACTTGCTGGCGCCAGGAAAAAATGTAATTGCCGCTCTGTTGGGAGATGGCTGGTATGGCAGCCCGCTGACCTGGGCTGGCGCGCACTTCTTCCCTTCTCCCAACCGTTTGCTGGCGCAGTTGGAAGTCGAGTACGCCGACGGCACTCTTGAGACTTTTACGAGCGACGAATCCTGGAGGGCTGCGCCTTCGCCGATCATTGAATCTCAAATCTACGGCGGGGAAGTTTACGACGCGCGCGCGGAGCAGGCGGGGTGGGAGAGTGCGACCTTCGACGACTCGGCATGGAATGCACCGGCGCTGGCGGAGCCGCCTTCCATTTTTGTCTCCAGCCAAACCACCGCTCCAGCGCGGGTTGTCGCCACTTTGAAACCGAAGCTGGTGACGCCGCTCGAAAACGGAGCTTACATCTTTGACATGGGCCAAAACATGGTGGGCTGGGCGACCATCAAAGTGAAGGGGATGGCGGGCACCAGAGTGCGGATGCGATTCGCCGAGACTCTGAATCCGGATGGCACGATCTACACCGCGAATCTACGCAATGCCGACGCCACTGATGTTTACATTTTGCGCGGCGGCGAAGAGGAAAGCTTTGCCCCGCACTTTACCTTCCACGGCTTCCGCTACATCGAAGTGACCGGCTACCCGGGTACTCTGGCCGCAAGCGCGATCGAGGGCGATGTGGTCAGCAGCGTCAGCGGTGATCCGGCGACCCGGTTTACCACTTCGAGCGAACTGGTCAATCGTATGGGGGAAATCGGCTTCTGGGGGCAGCGGGGAAATTTCCTGAGCATTCCGACCGACTGCCCGCAGAGAGACGAACGCCTGGGGTGGATGGGAGACGCTGGCGTTTTCTGGCGAACCGGCAGCTACAACTTCGACATCGCCGCCTTCTCCCAGAAATTCATTCAAGATATTGTCGATGCGCAGACTCCGCAGGGAGCCTTCACCAACGTGTCGCCGAACACCATTCCGTTCGAAGGCGCCGGATCGGAGGGCACTTCGGCGTGGAGTGAAGGCCTGGTCGGAGCGCCGGGCTGGGGCGATGCCGGAGTGATCGTCCCGTGGACTACATGGCTGCAATACGGCGATAGGTGGGTGATCGAGGAAAATTGGGATGCGATGCAACGCTGGCTGGCATTCATCCAGAGCCGGAACCCCGACTACCTGCGCAAGAATGGAGTGGGACCCAACTTCGCCGACTGGCTCGCTCCCGACGAAAATACAAACAAAGAGCTGCTGGCCACCGCCTACTGGGCGCTGATCGCGAACATGATGTCGCAGATGGGCCGCGCCATTGGCAGGCAGGCCGACGCCGAGCACTATGACGACGTAGTGGCGAAGATTCGGGCGGCCTTTCAGAAGGCATACATAAAAGAAGATGGAGAAGTTGGCAGCGGAACCCAGACATCGTATGTTGTGGCCCTTTACACGAAGATGGCGCCCGCCGCGCTCGAACCGGCGTTGGTGGAGCGATTGGTCAAAGATATTGAAGCGCGCAACTGGCATCTATCGACAGGGTTTCTGGGCACGCCGTTTTTGCTGTTCACGCTGGCGGATCACGGGCGCAGCGATGTGGCCTATCGCCTGTTGCTGAACAACACCTATCCTTCCTGGGGATACATGCTGTCGAAAGGAGCGACCACCTGGTGGGAGCGCTGGAATGGAGACACGGGCGACCCTGCCATGAACTCCTACAACCACTACGCCCTCGGCTCCGTCATGGCCTGGGTTTACCGTTATGCGGCCGGCATTGACACAGCCCCGGAAGCTGCCGGATTCAAAGAGATCGTCATTCATCCGCATCTCGACTCACTCATGACCTCGGCGCGCGCGGAGTATGACTCGATTTACGGCAAGATCGTCAGCGATTGGAAGGGGATGGGCGCGGGGCCGTTTTCTTTGCAAGTCACGATCCCGGCGAATACCTCGGCGAAGGTTTTCTTGCCTGCCATTACGGGGGCGCAGGTCAGCGAGGATGGGAAACCTCTGGCGGCGCAAGAAGAGAACGGGACGTACGCGATCCGGATTGGATCGGGCTCCTATAGCTTTGAGGTGAAGTGATCCAAAAGCGCTGCAGAGCCTGAATCCTTCTGCGTCCGTCGCTCCGCTTGTCATCCTGAGGCACGCGTGCTTTGCGACCGAAGGACCTGTGAACTTGCTGGCGGCGCCCATACCGCCGGCAAGTGCAAAGGTCCTGCGTCGGGAGTCTCCGCTTCGCCGGAGTGTCCGCTTTCCTCAGGATGACAATTGCAGCAGACGGCCGCTCGCATCTGGCCTGGGATCGATTTTCTCCCACCCTCGGTGCGCGGTGCCGAGTTTCGTAACAGGCCTCATGCGCGTCGCGGCGCACCACGTAGCATGAAAATAGCGAGTGCTCATAAGTCATTGATTTCTCGTGTGCAGCCCCGCTATTTTCATGGCAACTTGGCCGCATGGCTCCACGGGACAAAATGGCCTAGGGTGGTGACGCCGCAGCCATCTTGTCCCATTGATTTGCGATCCGGCAGCCTTTCCCCCTGATTATCAGCAAGATAGCTCGCCTCGGTTTTGGAGCGTGGCGTGCATTGACTGTGTCGTACCGGAGGGTTATTTTGAAGCGAATTAGCTGCATTAGTTTATTGCTCCTGCTGGCGACTCTGCTGCAGGCCCAGGAACATCCGAAGCTGGCGCCTGAGTTGAAGGGCCTGCACAACGAAGCCAACGTGGATGTGATCGTGCAATTCCGTAACACCCCACACAACGAAAGCCGCGTGATGCGGCAGAAGATTGCGGCACACGGCGCGAGGCTGCAGCACGACTTCTCTTTCATGCACGCCATGCACGCGTCACTGCCTTCGTCACGTCTCGCCGAGTTGGAGAGGGACGGGGAAGTGGTCTACGTCTCGCCCAATCGTAGAACCAGTTCGCTGCTTAATAATTCAGCGGGTGCGGTGAATGCCAGCTACGCCGCCTCTCTGGGACTCAACGGCTCGGGAATCGCTGTCGGCGTGATCGACAGCGGCATCCAAAAGATCAACGACCTGAGCACAGCTTCTCTGCTCGCTGGTTTGCCCGGACTCGCGACCCGCGTGGTCGCCAGCTTCGACTTTGTGGGCGGCAATGGCAGCGACGCATTTGGACATGGCACGCACGTGGCCGGCATCATCGGAGGCAACGCCACCCAATCTTCGTGTCTTACCTGCACCACTAAGTTTCGTGGAATTGCACCGGGAGTGAGCCTGGTCAACCTGCGCGCCCTGGATAAAAACGGCGTGGGCTCGGATGCGACCGTGATCGCCGCCATCAATCAGGCGATCGCTTCAAAGGCGACCTACAACCTTCGCGTGATTAATCTTTCGCTGGGTCGGCCGGTGTTTGAGAGCTACACGCAAGATCCGTTGTGCCAGGCGGTGGAAGCGGCATGGCAGGCGGGCATCGTGGTGGTGGTGGCTGCTGGAAATGACGGCCGCGATAATTCGTTCGGCACGAACGGCTACGGCACGATCACCGCTCCCGGCAACGATCCTTATGTGATCACGGTAGGCGCGATGAACGCGATGGGAACGCCGACGCGCTCCGATGACATCATGACCACCTATAGCTCCAAGGGGCCGACGGCCATCGACCACATCGTGAAGCCCGACTTGATGGCGCCCGGCAATCACGTGACCTCTCTGCTGGCGTCGACGAGCTCGACCTTGGCTGCGGCGTTACCCAGCAATCGTCCCATGACTGGGAGCTATGAATTCACCATCATCAGCCAGGAGTCGACGGATTATTTCACGCTCAACGGAACCAGCATGGCGGCGCCGGTGGTAAGCGCGGCGGCGGCGCTAGTGATCGAACAGAATCCGAAGATGACTCCGGACCAGGTGAAGGCGCGGTTAATGAAGACCGCGTACAAGAATCTTCCCGCAACCGTTACCATCGTCAGCGCCGGCCAGACCTATGTGGAGGAGGCTGACATCTTCACCGTGGGCGCGGGATACCTGGATATTCAGGCGGCCCTCTCCGATAGCAGCCTGGCGCCGCTCAGCGCGATCTCTCCGACCGCGGTCTATAACCCGAGTACGGAGACCGTTTCCCTGGTGAACACATCGCCCTCCGCAGTCTGGGGCACCAATGTCGTGTGGGGCAGCTCCGCCGTATGGGGCGCCAACGCCTTCACCTCGCAATCGGCGCCGCAGGGCACGAACGTGGTCTGGGGCAGCAACGTGGTGTGGGGGAGCAACGTGGTGTGGGGAAGCAATGTGGTGTGGGGCAGCGCCAGCGACGCCGGCTTCAACGTGGTGTGGGGCAGCAGCAGCCCGTGGGGAGATTCTTCCGACAGGGACGCCACCACCGAGACCGCTCTGAGCATTCTAGGCGGCGGCGACCAGTAAGAGAACCAGGAGTTGGTTCAAGAAACAGGAGTGACACTCGACTCGAGTGTCACTCATTTTTTTGGTCTCTGGGGTTCTGATCTGTAACAGGGCGCGCATTCATGCGTGCCGTAGTGCCGCTTCGCAGAGATGGGGTTTCACCTCTGGCCCTTAGGCGAAATCCTTACGAACCGTGCCTGCACCACGGGCTGCGAAACGAGGGCACACTTGAACTGGACCATTTGGCGGAATTCTTTGAGGATTATTGGCCGGCGGCGGCCGCTTTGGATTTAGCGCCGAGAGAATCGGTTATAAGTCCCAACCGGCACACAACCGTTTCGACCATGGTCAAGTCAGTTTTAGAGAATGCACCCTGAGGCGTGCGGTACAGGGCCACGACGGCACAAACTCCGGTAGAGTTTTCGACCGGCACGGCCAGCGCCGAAGCAGGGGCGTTGGAGCTGGAAGTAGTCACGAATCCCGGCTCGACCGTGGGGTTGCCGTTTAGAATCGGCTCGCGATTTCGTGCGACCCAGCCGCAGAGCCCCTCGCCTAGAGGAATCTTCAGCGTAGACAACATGGGGAGATGATCGCCGCTCACCCATTCAGGGAGCAGCACTCCCTGTTTCAGAAAATAGACGGCCATCGATTCGTGGGGCACCAGCCGTTTCAACCGAACGGCGAGCAGCGCAAACACATCGTCCATGCCGATAGCCGCGCCTGGGTTCTTGCAGAGGTCAAAAAAAGAGCTTTCTTCGCGGCGCGCAGTGGCTACCGCCATCGTGGAATCCTGAGACCCCTGGGGCGCGCTCTCAGTTTCCGCTTCGGCAAACCCGGCGGCGGGAGCGGCTCCGCGAACAATTTTAATGTCGGTGGATAACCTGGGAGGGACCGAGAGTGGGGTTTGCTTGGCCATCTTTTCCAGTTCCACGTAGCGTCTCTGGAGTACGTCTACGACGCGCGGATCGAAGCTGGCGCCCGAGTCTGCGACAACTTTGGCCATGGCCTCCTCCAGGGGCAACGCCTTGCGGTATTGCCGATCGGTAGCCAGTGCATCGAGGCAATCGACCGCGGCCAGAATGCGCGCTCCGATGGGAATCTCCTCACCCTTCAATCCGTAGGGATAGCCGCTGCCATCCCACTTTTCGTGATGGGCAAGAACGATGGGCACAACTGGGTAGGGAAAGTCGACCTGTTGCAGAATCTCCGCCCCGACCACGGGATGGATTTTCATCTTCTCGAACTCGTAGGGCGTAAGCTTGCCGGGCTTGGAGATAATCTGCTCGGGCACGGCGAGTTTGCCAATGTCATGCAGAACCGAGGCCGCGCGCAGGGCTTCCTTTTCGTCGTCGCTCAAACCCAGTTCGCGGCCCACTTCCGTGGCGTAAACCCGCACCCGCTGCAAATGCTTGCCGGTGGTATTGTCCTTGGCCCCGATCGCCAGGGCCAGAGCTTCGATGGTGCGGAGATGGAGATTGGAGACTCGCTCGGCGTGGCGTTTCTCGTCCTCCAGTTTGCCCAGGTATAGGCGATAAGAGCGGTACAGCAAATAAATCGGGGGTAAGACCAGGAGTGAGGCCTGCCATCCGATTTGCCGATTCAACAAACTCACCAACCCGGCAACCGCGGCGCCTGCGAGGTAATAAGGGAACGACCAAAGATAGGAGTCGTTCCACACTTTTGTGACCGGCTTATTCTGGGTGAGACCGATGATGGCGGACATGGCGCCGGTGTTGCACATAAAGTGCACGATGGCCGCCGCCAGCAAGGCAAGGGGGCCGGGGCCGTGCAGAACTCTGGTACTCACCAGATAGTAGGTGGCATACGCTACCGCGCTGGAAACCATGACCTGCGAAACATTGAACACCACTTGGACCGGTTTCAACTTGTGCGCCGGCCTCCAGCAGCACTGCACCAGCGTGCAACCGGCTCCGATCAACATCGTCTGGGAGAGCGATAGTTCCAGAATGCCCAGCAGGGTGAATAGGAAGTTCACCGACAACGTCGCTTCAATTCCGGGTAACCCCACCTTGAACGAAGCCGCCAACAAAGCGATCGCCAGGTAGCAGGCAAACTTGGCCGGATTGGTGTTGGCCGGATGGTAGACCGCAAAGGCGAGAATCAGGCAGGCCGCCGCATTCATGGCGGTGATAAAAACGCGAACCCAGAATTGACGAGCCATTCCCATGGAGTAAATTCAATTCTTTCCTAAATGGGCGGAGGCTGTCCGCGCAAAAGTCATTTTGCGAGTTACCATCGTGTACCGCAGCTCTCGATTATGAGCTTTACTTTCCAGCGGATCCGCTCCGAAAGAACTCGCTCCGGGCGCAGTCCGAAAGCCGCGCCCACCGATCTTGGAAGAGTCGGACTTGGCTCATTAAGAAGTGACGTAGGTCACAGCCTGGCGCCCACCATCCTGGTTAGAGTTAGTCAATATGAGTGGGTTTTCAATACTTACGAATCGCAAGCGGGCTGTGGTGGCGCTGGTGCACTCGGGGGTTTTTCTTCTGATTGCACTGCGGCAAATGCTGGCGCCGAATCCTGCGGCCGGCCTGTGGTCGCCGGGCAAGGTTGCGTGGGGCACGTGGATCCTGTGCGGAGTGTTTGTGGTTGTTTCTGCCATTCTCCTGGGGCTGCTCTTGATGGCTTGCGGCTGGCTGGAAAAATTCTACTTCGGTCTCTGTGCGATGAGCGCGGCTTCAGGCCTGCTGCGGACCGCGGCCGGCGACGTTGCCTTGCATGCCGGTCTGTCTATAAGGGTGTCCTTGCTGATGAGCGCGGTTCTCGTCGGGTGGCTGATCGTGCGGCGGCACTCCCCTCCGGCCACAGAGGCGCAAGTTGCTACATCTGGCTCCGCCAGCGCCGAATCCGACGAATGGTTCCGTGGTGAGCTCGGACAGAAGTAGCGTCAATCTTGAAGCCTATGATACTGCTACGGGTTGATCCGTGAGTCGGCACTCATTCGAGAACGCAGAGTGCGACGGGAAACTCCGACAGAAGGTCTGAGACACTTACTACCGTTTCGAGGCGAAGTAACTCTCCCGTAAGTACGTTGCGATACTGATCTTTACTCCGGCCGAAGGGCAGGAGTATCTCCGTGTCTCCCCAGACTTGTTTCCCCGTGGGCGGAACGCTGAGGTCAGTAAGTAGATTACCGATCAGGCGCGGTGCCACCACCAAAAGAGTCTTATTCTCATGCTTTCTCGCGAAAGCGATGGTATGTTCAGCTTTAGTTCCAGTCACAGGCAGAGGCACGTACTCGCCTCGCTCGAATAGTTCTGGTTCGTGCTGACGTAAACATAAGGTTCGCCAGATCAGATAGAGTTTTAGCCTGCCATCTTCCGGGGTCGCCAGCATTTGGGCTACCGCCCCCTTTGGATTGTTACTCGCGTTACGAATGCGCTCGAACAAATTTTTCCGCCGGGCATAGTCGACGGGGCGGCGGTTGTCCGGGTCCACCAGACTGAAATTCCACAATTCCATACCCTGGTAGATATCTGGAACCCCCGGGCAAGTCAGTTTCAGTAGAGTCTGCGAAAGGCTGTTCCATAAGCCGATCTGCGCGACTGTTCTTTGGAACGGAACGAAATCGTTCAGGAACCGACTACCTTCCGCAGGATTTAGTAAAGCTCTTATAAACGAAGATACAGCAGCTTCGTATTCTTTATTCTGGTTGATCCAACTCGTGTTCTGCTTCGCTTCCCGAATGGCTTTCAACATGTAGCTTTCCATCCGGTCCGCGAAGCGCTTCCATTCGTTCTCGGCATTGAGAGGCACGAGGGGCCAGGCACCGACGAATGTCTGATACAACAGGTATTCATCGTTGAGCGAGGGCGCGAGTTGGTTGTTGAGCATGCGCTTTTGACTGCGATTGAAACGCCTCCAGTCCCGCACCCGCAACCTCCATTGTCCCGACACTTCAGAGAGTACGTTGATGCGAGCGCGCACGTCCTCCGAACGTTTCGAGTCGTGGGTGCTGGTGGCAACCATCGCGTTGGGCCACAAACGCAGGCGCTCCTGATTCGCCTTGTGAAATTCGTCCAACGTAGTGCCGAAGAGGCGTAAATCGCCTCCCACTTCGTTCAGCGATAGCAGTCGGTTGTACCGATAGAACGCGGTGTCTTCCAGGCCCTTGGCCATCACCGGGCTGGTAAACTGCTGGAACTTCATGGCGAACGCTGTGACGGCGTTTTTGTAAGCCGCATCTTGTCCGTCTGCGATGCTGGTCATGAGCACTTCGCGGATGAAGTCGAAGATACTCGTATCCGCCGCGGGACTTCTCCACTTAGCGATATTGACAGCTTGGTGTATGTAACGTGCGTCCTCTTTCGAGACTCCGGACGGACTTACATAAGTGCGATAAACTGGAAAGCTCGAGACTACTTCCGTCAGCGCACTATGCAAGCTATTGAGAGTAAAGTCGCAGGTACGCCGTTTGGAAAGAGCGATGCGGACCAGGCGATTCGCCAGCACATTCACTTCGCTGGCAAGTGCTACTCGAGCGATAAGTTTGCGTGACTGGTAGGCTATCTCTTCGTAAGTCTCGTCGTCTTCAACAAAGCTCTGGTAGATGTGCTCAAGGCGCTTGGCGGACTCCGTATCCACAAACAGACCATTCACCAAGTTCGCGTAGTCGTAGCCCGTGGTTCCGCTCACCGGCCATTCCGGAGGTAGGCGCTCTGAACCGGTGAGAATTTTTTCGATCACGACGAAACTCGATCCGGACGTGCCGGAGCCCCGTGCCGCAGTCAGAGCGCTTTTCAATCGTTCAAAGTACTGCGCCGGGTCGTACAGTCCGTCGGGATGATCGATCCGCAGCCCGTCGACTTTTCCTTCCGCAACCAGCTGCAGAGTGAAATGGTGCGTCGCCTGAAATACGTTCTCGTTTTCCGCGCAAATACCGGCGAGATCGTTGGTGTCAAAGAAGCGCCGGTAGTTAACGTCGTCGGCAGCGACTCTCCAGTTAGCCAGGCGAAAGGCCTGCGCCTTGATGAGCTCGTGCAGTTGCTCGAAACTTGCCGGCTCCGCGGGGTTTCCATTGAATTCGTCTACCGCGCGAGCGATGCACGCTGTGATCTCGGATGATCGGGAACAAAGCTCCGCCAATCGGCGCTTGTGGATTTCTTTATCTCGATTACGCTCGGCGACGCGGTCACTGCCGATCTCTTCTCTCCCCGGCAAATGGCCGAAAGCCGTGATCAAGCTCTGGAACTCAAGCAGGTCCAGGTTCGGATCTGCGGCGTTGCTCGCCAGCTCGGGGCTGCATGGTTTTAGAATTCGGGGATACTCTTTCGGATCGATCGGGAAGCGATGATTATAGTAAGAGATGTAAAGGTCGCCGGCATCGGCATGAAATACGACCTTGAGTTCGCCGGACTCCAACACGGCGCCGTAGTGATCGTGTAAAACAGGGATTAGGACTTTGCCATCCAGTTCTTCCTTCAGCGGGTGCCAGTCGATGTCGAAAAAGTTGGCATAGACGGAAGCCTCGCCATTCTCGAGCACGTCCAGCCACCAGGCGTTATCGCTGCCCATGACTCCCATGTGATTGGGAACGATGTCGAGCACCAGGCCCATGCCGTGCTCATGAAGCGTCTCCACAAAGCGGTCAAACTCTTCGGCGCTGCCTATCTCCGGGTTAAGAGAATTGTGGTCGACAATGTCATAGCCGTGCATGCTTCCGGGGCGAGCTTTCAGGCAGGGAGAGATGTAGCAATGACTGATACCCAACTCGGCAAGATACGGCACGATTGTGATCGCCCGAGAAAAGGTGAAGTCACGATTTAGCTGCATGCGATAGGTCGCGAGCGGTATGGAAGTATGCGGCCTCATGGCTCAAGTAACCACATCACGGACCAGGCCGGTAGTGTTTGTAAGTTGTGAAGATCGGCATGGACTGGGTCGCTGGCGTAAATCACTTGAGCCGCAGAGGAACCGATCGGCAGCGGAGTCCAATCTGAAATCGGCGTTTGGCTTAAGTTCGCAAGCAAGGTGAGTCGAGAACCGTCGGGATATTCGTAGGTTGCCGCCAAGCCAGCGTTGCCGTGCGACTTATAGGCTGTCGTGAGCCTGCAAGTCTTTGAGAGTCTAGGAACGACATACTCTCGCCTTAGTGTGAGCAGAAGCCGGTAGAAAGAAAGCCACTCCTGGTGACTCGGCTCCGATAACTGTTCCCAGTCAAGAATTGAAGCCTCGAAGGTTTTTTCAGCGTTAGGGTCAGGTATGCCTTCTCGTGAGACGGGATCGCTAAATTTTACAAAGCGAGCGAATTCGTTTCGTCGGCCTGCCGTGACTGCCGCTGCCAGATCCTTTTGGAAATCACAAAAGAATGGGAACGGCGTCTCAGTTCCAAATTCCTCCCCCATGAAGAGCAGGGGCGGAGAGGGCGCAAGCAGCAGAATTGCCGCCGCCGCGCGAACCGCCTGAGGCTCGGCATCGGTGGTGATGCGCTCGCCGAAGGCACGGTTCCCCACTTGATCATGATTTTGCAGGAAGGAAATGAACGCGGTGAGCGGCAGTCCGGCCGTAGATTCGCCACGCTTTTGCCCGTTTCGGTGCCGGGAAACGTCGCCCTGGTAGGCAAAGCCCTGGGTTAAACAGCGGCCCAACTGCTCGATCGGGTGTTGCGCGTAATCCACGTAATAACCGTCCCGCTCTCCCGTCACTAACACGTGTAACGCATGATGAATATCGTCGTTCCACTGCGCCGTATAGGTTTTCGGCCGACACTCCTCTGAGCGCCGAAGATGCCGCGATTGATTGCGATCATTCTCGAGCACAAGATGAATCTGTCGCTCCGGATCGGCAGTATGCCGAATTACTTCGGCTAGCTCGGTGAGTATGTGGGGAGTAGAGTCGTCAATAATGGCGTGCACCGCGTCCAGACGCAATCCATCGAAGTTGTATTCGGTGAGCCAGTACAGCGTATTATTAATAAAGAAGTCTCGGACTATCCGGCTTTCGGGCCCATCGAAATTGATTCCCTTGCCCCACGGAGTTTTGTGCCGGCCGGTAAAGAACTGAGGGGCATAAAGGTCGAGATAATTTCCCTCAGGTCCGAAGTGGTTGTATACAACATCGAGCAGCACCATAATCCCGCGGCGGTGAGCGTTCTGGACAAATTGCTTGAGGTCCTCGGGCCGGCCGTAGTTACTATCCGGCGCGAAAGGAAAGACGCCGTCGTAGCCCCAATTGCGCCGGCCCGGGAAATCAGCGATCGGCATCAACTCAATGGCTGTAACACCTAGATCTGCCAGATGATTAAGTCGTTCACAGGCGGACAGGAATGTTCCGGCGGGTGTGAAGGCACCCACGTGCAACTCGTAGAGCACAGTTTCTTCCCAGCGGCGACCGCGCCAGTCGCCATCCTGCCAGTCGAAGAAGGTTGGGTTGATAATTTCGCTGGGACCGTGAACGTCTCGCGGTTGAAAGCGTGAGGCCGGATCGGGCACTCGTTGTTCGCCATTGATCTGAAAACAATATGGTGTCCCAGGTTTTGCATTTTCGGTGACGATCTCAAACCAGCCTTGCTCACGGCGGTCCAGAGAAACAAGCAGCATCTTTTCGTCATCGCCCAAGCAGAGATCGACTTTTCGAGCGGCCGGGGCCCACAGGCGAAAATGAACGCTCCCGTCTTCGTAGTACTCTGCGCCGAAAGGCATCTTATGCCTGCGCTTCATTCGACTCTTCCTTCTTGTTGTTTCCGCCATTCGAGCGGCGCTCCATCAAGAGCGCCATGGAACGAGCCTGTAGTGGATAGGCTTTGCCGCCATCGACGGTATCGGCGGTGCGCAGGCCGTTCTCTCTGGAAGTGTCCATCCATGCGATCCAACGATCGCCGGGTCGAAAGGCGGGCAAAGTAAAGGTGACGTCTTCATGATAAGCATTGAGGAGCAAAAGAAAATTTTCGTCGCCAACCTTTCGGCCGCGACCATCCGTCTCCTCCAGTCCCTGACCTGAGAGAAACATTCCGAGGCAATGGATGGTAGAGTTTCGCCACTCTTCTTCGGTCATCTCATCACCATTGGGCTTAAGCCAAAGCACATCTTTCACCGCTTCGCCTTTGATCGGACGGCCCTGGAAGAAATGGCGGCGGCGAAACACAGGGTGGCGCCTGCGAAGATTGATCATGCGCTGCACGAACGTGAGTAAGTCACGATCTTCGGACTTTAAGTCCCAACTTATCCAACTCATGTCGTTATCCTGGCAGTAAGTGTTGTTATTTCCATGCTGCGTGTGACCCATGGCGTCGCCGGCATAAATCATGGGTACACCCTGAGACAAAAGCAGCGTGGCTAGAAAGTTCCGCTTTTGCTTGGCACGCAGCAGGTTTATATTGACGTCGTCCGTGGGCCCTTCCGCCCCGCAATTCCAGCTGCGATTGTTATTGTTGCCGTCGCGATTGTTCTCGCCGTTGGCCTCGTTGTGCTTATCGTTGTAACTTACTAGGTCCTGCAGAGTGAAGCCGTCGTGGGCCGTTATAAAATTGACGCTCGCATAGGGACGGCGGCCGCTGTGCGCGTAGAGGTCGCTCGAGCCCGTGATCCGGTAAGCCAGATCGCCGACAACGTTGTCACCTTTCCAGTACGATCGGACCGTGTCGCGATAGCGGTCATTCCATTCCGCCCAACCCACGGGGAAGTTCCCGACCTGATAACCACCTTCACCCAAGTCCCAGGGTTCGGCAATCAGCTTGACCTGCGATAGAACTGGATCCTGATGAATGATGTCGAGGAAAGCTCCCAACCGGTCTACTTCGTGGAGCTCGCGGGCGAGAGTGGCAGCAAGATCAAAGCGAAAGCCGTCGACGTGCATTTCGAGAACCCAATAGCGCAAGCTGTCCATGATTAACTGCAGCACGCGGGGATGCCGCATGTTCAAAGTGTTTCCAGTCCCGGTGTAGTCGTTGTAATAACGTAGTCTGTCGGGAACCAGCCGGTAGTAACTGCTGTTATCGATGCCTTTCAGCGACAAGGTGGGCCCAAGATGATTGCCCTCGGCGGTGTGGTTGTAGACCACGTCCAGTATCACTTCCAACCCGGCTGAGTGAAACGTCTTGACCATGGTCTTGAATTCGCTGATGGAATCACTTGCCAGATAGCGCGGCTCCGGCGCTAAAAAGCCGATGGAGTTATAGCCCCAATAGTTCCGCAATCCCCGCTCGACCAACTGGCGATCGTCGACGAAGCTATGGACCGGCATAAGTTCGACGGAGGTGACGCCGAGGCGAGTAAGGTATTCGATGATGGGCGCGGTTGCTAATCCGGCATAAGTCCCGCGTAAGTGCTGCGGAACATCGGGATGACACATGGTGAAGCCCTTAACATGCAGCTCGTAAATAACGGTTTCGTGCCAGGGTATGCCCGGCGGAGCATCGTTCCCCCAAGTGAACGCGGAGTCGACGACTCGATTCTTGGGCATCCCCGCGGCGTCATCTCTCCGGTCGAACGATAGATCTTCCAGCTTGTGCCCTACTTTGTATCCAAACTGTGAGTCACTCCAGCGGATGGTCCCATAGACCTGCTTGCCGTAGGGGTCAAGCAGGAGTTTGTTCGGATTGAAGCGCTGGCCTTGCTCCGGGGCGTAGGGTCCATACACTCGATATCCGTAAAGTTGGCCGGGACGCGCTTCCGGCAAGTAACCGTGCCAGACCATGTCCGTCTGCTCGGGCAATGTGACGCGCTGGGTTTCGCGCTTGCCGGTGTGGTCGTAGAGGCAGAGCTCAACCTTCTCTCCGTGTTCCGAATAGAGAGCGAAATTGACGCCTTCTCCGTTCCAACTGGATCCCAGAGGGTACGGGCGACCCGGCCACACGATCAGTTGAGGTTGTTGGGCCATCTAGCTTGGCTCCTTCATGATATGAAAAAATAAATTGTGATCCGGAACGGCACCAGCAACAACTATAAACATATCTATCGCATTCACCGGAGGAATATACAGAGATATACGCAATTGCACGGCTCCGACGTAGTAGAGCCAATGCGAATGCTGAATGGTTTCATCAATCGGGCCGGCCGCGGCCTGGCGCGGAACGTCATGCGGAGTTGGAGAAGGCCAAAGCTTTGCTTTCCCGGCGCATTCAAAGAGCCAGGAAATCTGCTTCCGAAAGGCGGCTTAAGGTGGCGGGCCTTACGCTGCTTTTTTCTTTTTCGGTACCTTCGCGCCTTTTTCGCGCGCTTCCGAAAGGCCGATGGCGATGGCTTGTTTGCGGCTCTTAACGGCTCCGCCTTTGCCACCGCGGCCCGAGCGTAGTGTGCCCTTTTTCTTGCGGCGCATGGCGCTCGCCACACTTTTGCTTGCTGCCTGCCCATATTTCCGACCCGATTTCTTCTTCGAGGAACTCTTTCTTTTCGTGGCCATTGCTTTTTCTCCTGGTTCTTAGAGATCGAACTTCTCGTGGGGGTTGCGTCGGAAGTGGAGTTCGCGCGGGATGCCCAAGGTTCATTTACGACTCCCTCCCGGCGAAATGAATGCGGGGAAGCGGTCGCAACCATCGATTCCCCGCGATTCGTACGCACTCTGCTTTACGATCCGGACTTAGGCGGCGCGGCGCGCCTTCCGCTTCCCTGCTGTCGGTTCTTCATTCTTCGAAGCTATGTTGGCTTCTTCATCGCTATCGCCTTCTCCGGCTTGGGCGTTGATTTCTTTGGCCAACTCGGTCAGCTTTTCGTCCGTTTCCTTCTCTTCCGCGAGCGTTTCTTTGAGCAGCGATGCCTGCTCTTCTTCTCCTAGCAGTTCAGCGAAAGCGATGACGGTGCCGTAGCCCGCAATTTCATAGTGCTCGACGCGCTGCGCGGCTGAAATCAGGGCGGCATCCATTACGGCCTCTTCAAAATCCTCCCCCATCACCTCGGCGCCTTCCTTCACCAGACCTTCCATGCCAAGGCATTTCTTGCCCGTGGCTTTTTCGTCGAGCATTTCGAAAATCTGCTGCAGGCGCTCGACATGCCCCTTGGTCTGCTCCAGGTGGTCTTCGAACCCCTGGCGCAATTCGTCGGAGGTTGCCGCCTTTGCCATTTTTGGCAAGGCCTTGGTCAGTTGAGTTTCCGCGCTGAACAGATCTTTCAATTCGTCGATATACAACTCTTTCAGTGAATCGTTGGACATGCTATTTCTCCTCGATGATTTGTGTGAATGGTGCTCTGAAGCGGCGTGGTCAATCATTGCTCCCTTAGTTGCAATTGGGAACGCTCGCGGATGGCTGTCGCAGAAATTATGGAGGGGCGGGGAGACCAAGCCCGACTCCGATCCTTCCGCCGCTTCGAGTCCGGCTGCTTGCGCCTCTTTCTCAATCTGCCGCGCTCGCCAGTTTCCGAAAGCCCGCATCCTTTTCAGGCGCAAGCGCAACCAACCTTGAGGCCAACCTAGAGCTAAGGAGCGTTTTATGAGCGCAGTGAAAGTGATTCGCAATGTGCTGGGAACGGCGGGACTGGTTTTTGCAGGGTACATTTTCCTCAGGTCGTTGAAGGATGCTGCGCGCTACGTCAGAATCAGCACCATGTAGTCATTGGATAAAAAGTGGTATTGGATAAACACTTTGATCGAAAAATCCGCGCTTCGCGTCGGCCGATGGAAATTTGTTTGGCCGACGCGAAGCGCGACACTCTTGGAGAGACCATGAAACACGCACGATTTGTATTTTCCACATTCTTCGTCATGCTTGCGCTGGCGGCGTGCGCCCTGGCGCAGGATGTGAAGACCGATTACGACCATCACGCCAATTTTTCGCAATACCGCACCTATGATTGGGAGAAGGTGCAGACGACAGATCCCCTATGGAAAAGCCGCATTCAGGAGGCGGTGGATCGTGATCTGCAGTCGAAAGGCTGGCAGCGCGTGGATAATGGCGGCGATGTGGCTGTCACCGCCGTGGGTAGCGAACACAATGAGCGGGAATATGAGACGTTCTACAACGGCATGGGAGGCTGGCGCTGGCGCGGCTTCGGCGAAACCACAACCGAGGTCGAAACCTATCCGGTAGGCTCGTTGGTCGTCGATCTCTATGACGCCCGTAGCAGGCAGGTGATTTGGCGCGGGGTTTCGCACGATACTCTTTCCACCAAGCCCGACAAGAACGAGAAAAAACTGGATAAGGCGGTCGATAAAATGTTTGATCATTTCCCGCCGAAATAGTTGGTGAGTGCGATTGCGCCCGCAATGTTTGCAAGTTGCGGGCGCGAATATTCTTGCCAGGATTTGTTGGGAAAATCAAATCAGCCCCGTTCGCTATTTCTTCCCGCCCACGACTTGCGCATGTCCCAACGCCGCCACGAGAGACATTCCCCCGATCACATTGCCGAGTAAGGTGGGAAGGAAAAATTGCACGACATAGGCTCCCAGCGAGATCGACTTAGTCACCACCAGGAAGAACATCACGGTCGAACCCGCGATGATGTGGCTGAATCCACTGATCCCGACTAAGTAAGTAACGATAATGATGATGGAGACCCGTGCCGACTCCGCGCCCGGAAGCAACCATACCATCAGCGCGATCAGCCAACCGGCGAACAGGGCGCGTACGAATACGATTCTGAAGGGTGCGCCCAGGTGCGCGGCGCCGATCTCCGCCAGGCATTGCTGCGTGCGCGGATCGAGCACATTGATCCGTCCGATGACCAGGGCGAACAAGAAAGTGCCTACCAGGTTCGCCATCAGCACGATCACCCACAGGCGCACCATTTTCAGCAACGTCGATAAATCCTTTCGCACTAATAAGGGCAACACGACTGTAAGAGTATTTTCCGTAAAAAGCTGTTGGCGTCCCAGGATGACGATGAGAAATCCCAGACAGTAGCCGGCGCGCGCGATCAATAACCGCCAGGGTTGATCCGGCAAGTGGGACATGAGAAGGCCCTCTGCGATAAACGAGAAGCCCATGGAGAGTCCGGCGGCGAAGCCGGACCAGGCTAATGCGGCAGCAGGGCGCTGCAGTTCGTCTTCGCCCTCGCGCCGAATCGTCTCGTACACTACGTTGGCACCGATGGCCAGGCGCTCTTCGACTTGCTTCTGCTCGGCGCGTGTGGTGATGGGCGACTCCGGCGGCGGAGCGCTTCTGGCGGACTTTTTGTTGGTCATATTCTTCTTTCCTTGACCGGGTATAAAGGATAGCCGCTCGTCCCGCGCGTACGGATGACGAGCACCTTCCCGCATACCGCATTCCGGTGAAGAATCAAGATAGGGTGACGATTGCAGCCCTTCGGTTGGCTTGGTTTTTTCTGAGGCCTTCCGTAGTGATGCTGAGGGCGCGAAGTTTCCGGCGCAAACTTCCGGCGAATCACGTAGGCTCTTCGGCGGCGTCGGCTCGCTGGCAAGCACAGAGGTCCTTCGGCCCGCAAAGAGCGCGGGCCTTCAGGATGACAAAGGAGGGGTTTCGCCGAATAGCGGTTGCCAGTTGTCAATCTCACCCGGCACAATAATGGAGGTGTTTCGCCTATGCCATACAGCGAAAGCGACGCTCGAGCGACGGAACTGATGTCCTCTTATGAAACGGGGCAGATGGTGAGGCTTCCGCCTTCCACTCGCCCCGGCTTTGATCTCGACGCCGCCTACGAAGTCGAGGCCGAACTCAGGCGTAGGCGCGAGGCCGCTCGAGTGCGCTCTGTGGGGCGCAAAGTTGGTTATGCCAACAAGGCCATGTGGCGCGTGCTCAAACTCGAAACTCTGGTTTGGGCTCACATGTATAGCGACACGGTTCACCATCGCGAGAACCATTCTGCTTCGCTTTCTCTTCCAAATCGACGCTCGCTGAAGATTGAGCCTGAAATTGTTTTTGGCTTGAAAGCGCCGATTGCGCAAGGGCTCGATGCCACTGCGGCGCTCGAAGCCACCGATTGGCTGGCCCTGGGTTTTGAAATCATCGATTGCCCGTATCCTGACTGGAAGTTTCAGCCCAGCGATTTCGTGGCCTCCTTCGGACTTCACGCTGCGCTCGTCATCGGCGAACGCGTGGCCGTTGATTCCGCCTCCATCGCGACTCTGGTGGAGCAGTTGCCTCTGTTCAAAGTGCGCATGTCGAAAAACGGAGAGTTCGTCGAAGAAGGTTCCGGCAAGAATTCGCTGAAGAGTCCGGCGTTGTGCTTGGCGGAACTGGGTGCGGCCGTTGTGCGGCGCTTTCCTTCCGAGCCGCTGGGCGCGGGAGAGATCGTCAGCTCGGGCACGCTCACGGCCGGGCATCTCACCGACGCCGGCGATTCCTGGACGGCGGAGGTTGAGGGCATCGCCCTGCCGCCGCTGACCTTTCTCCTGACTTAGGTGGCAAATCGAGTTTTGTTCGGTTTTCGTAACACAAATCACTTTCCGCTTGCAGGAGACGAATTTAATGAAACACTCACCTGCAATGAGGGGGATGAGTGGATCCGCACGACTGCCCGCACTGCGGCGGTACCGGATATGTAGCTAGGCCTGTGGACATCAGTGGTAGGTCCGAAGGCGTAGCTTTTATTCGGATGAAGTGTCCCGCCTGCGCAGGCAGCGGCCGGAGGCGCTCGGTCCCACCTTCGACCGCAGGCTGACCGCACGGCCTGTGGTGCTTGCGAAAACGTTCGAGCCCGGGGCGTCATGTTCCCGCCCTACAGTGGCGTTCCGGGCCGCACGTTTTGCTGCTCCACCCCAAACCTAAGTTTTTCAACAGCCTGCTCGGCCATTCCGCTCTACGCAATGCCAGCGGATTTGCCCCGTACCCGCCGCCGGGCGGCGCCGGCCATCTCAATGCGATTGCGTCCCGCATTTTTCGCCCGGTAGAGAGCTTTATCTGCGGCCTTGATTACTTCCTCGGCGGAAGCTTTGGGCTGGGTCGCGGTCGCTACTCCCATGCTGGCGGTCACCGAGAGGTCGGTTGCCAGGCTGGCTTGAGTTAGCTTCCGAATTGCGCGTCCAGTTTGCCCGCGTGAAGTGCGGCGGTCGGGACCGCGCGTTTCCTGGCGGCGTTCTGTGCCTCGCAGACAAAACGAACTGGCTGCAATATCCAACCGCAACTGTTCGAGAGGATCGAGAACATCCTTAGCAGTCTTGCCCGAAAATACAATGGCGAACTCTTCGCCACCGACGCGATAGGCTTGCCCTCCGCCGGCGACGCGCTCAAGGCGCGCGGCCACCATGCGTAATACTTCGTCTCCCGTGTCGTGACCGTAGGTATCGTTGCAGCGCTTGAAGTGATCGATGTCCAGCATCGCTATGGAGTATGGCGGGGTGAGCCGAAGCAAGGCGTCGTGAAAGGCGCGCCGCGAAGGCAGAGCAGTGAGTTCGTCGTAATAGGCGAGGCGATAGGAGGTCTCGACGATCGAGCCTGCCAGGGTTAGAGCGGCGGTCGCGAAATAAGCTGTGGGGATTCGGCCAGCGCCTCCGAAATGGAGCGCGAGAAAAGAAGCCGCGAGAGCCCAGAGTAATCCGCTCTCGGCGGGTTTGTGGAAGAGGAGAAAGCGGGCTAACAGAACGATGGTCGCGGCGGCGAAGGCCAGCAGTGTGGCGAAAGGCAGCGGCGCGGGGGCGAGAACGCGATGCAGAGCGTGCTGCGCAACTGGTTCAGGACGACAGATGACGGCTACGATTACCGACTCGATGAAGAGCAGCAAGCTCAAAGGGGCCAGGCTGGGAAGGGTGAATCCGGTTTCTTGCTGCAGCGACAGAATTACGAAGTTCAATGGCAACAGCAGGCCAATCGAGGCTAGAGCCACGGGGCTCGAACCGGCCGTATGCACGGCAGAGAAGAAATCGAGGGCGCGCTCGGCGAGAAAGAGAACCAGCAAGGCCGCGAAGATGCGACTGGAGTGAAAGCGGCCAGCCATCAGCAGGCCCGCGATCAATGCACCGTAGAGGGCGAAATTGACGAACGCCGCACTGGGGTTGATGAGTCCAGCGTGCAGCAGGAGTGCGGCCGCGAGCAACCAGAGACCGGGCATCAGCAGGGACTTCATGGATCTTCAGCCTGGGCGGTGGTTGGAATAGACGTGTCCTGGCGCCGCGGAGTAGGGCGCAAATTCGCAGCTTCGATTATCGCCGGACGACGAGGTTTTCAGGGATTGACCGATGGGGTTCGGCGGGGCCGCGAAGCTCTGCCCAGAATAATTCTGTCCGCTGCGCTTAAGGGAGCCTTGCGAAGATCTCTCCCTTTACCGCCCTAGTCGCGACTTTGGCTGTGGAATTACGCCTGCTTCTGGTCCTCTTGAGCACGGTAATTTGTAATTCCAAACGAGTCTTAGAAACCCTACTTTTGATTTCTGGCTCTGGGCGGCGGGCGGCGGAAGAGGAACTCCTGGGCCAGGTTGGCGGCAACGCGCTGGCCGGTGCCGATTAGGAAATTGCTGAAGACCAGCCCTGCTCCGCGATTCGAGGGTGGATACCGGGCGTTTGCAATTGCCGCCGAGGCCAGGCGGCCGCGCCTCGGGTTGAGTAGTTCGGTTCGGGGGCGCCATTGTAGACGGCGCCGTAGCGCTCGGCATAACCCTGCGCGCCTTCGCGGTAGTTGGGGTGCTCTCCGGCCTGCTCGGCGGTGGCGGCCACTCCTACTCCGAAGAAGGTGATGGGATCGAAGGCGACTTTGGCGGCCAACTTGAACTTCAGCTTGGCCGTGAGCGGGGAGGCGTCGGGCTCACGGGAGACGTAGAAGTTGGGGATGGAGCCCAGAATACGCTGCTGCTCCTCGATCTTGCCCTGCTCGCTGGCGACTTCCTCGGCGGAACAGCCGACCGTCACCTTGGTCATGGCCTCGGCGATGCAGAGCTTGTCGATTGGCAGGATCAGGTATTGACCTGGCTGCAGAGTTAGGTTGGGCGAAGTCCAGCCGGCAAACCCCTTAGGCGCTGATGCTGACGCGATAGGAGCTTGCGGGATTGAGGTCTTGGAATTCGAAGAAGCCGTTGGAGTTCGAGAACACGGTTTGCGGGGTTGTGAGATTGGGCCTTCAACACGACGGTGGCGCCGGGAACGGGGTCGTTGTTGACCTCCGACCGCCGTGCCGACAATCATCGCCGGCTGCGGCTTGGGAGCGTTGGGCAGAGCGGCCGACTCGTCCTCGGCCAGAGAAAGCGATCCGGTAAGGCAGAGCGCGGCAAGGACAAGCACGCTCGTTTTGTCCTGTGCGCGGCGCTCGGGATAGGTTCGCTTCGGAATAGAGAAATTCGTCATAGGTCCCCAACGAACCTTGTCGATGCCACTCATCGGCCAAGCGCAGCGCTCGGCCGAGTTCCCGTAACCGCTGATTCTATTTAATAAACTGAGACTGGGCGCCTGCAGGGATCAAGACCTCATCGTCACTTTCCAAGAGTTGGTGGGGGTGGAGTTCGGGACCGTCGCGGCGAGCTTCTGCTGCCGTTATTCTCGAGTGGCGTGCGGAACTGGATGCGCCTGGAGAGGATCGTGCGGGCCGAATCAAATTGCATCGGTACTTCGCGCAAAAAGCGCGCTCAGGATGACAAAGTGAATCTAGGCCTGGAATTTCCCGGATCGCACACTAGCCTGCTAAAAAGCGTAGCGGAGGGCGAATTCGACTGTGCTGCCGTTGAAGTCCTGGACCGCGATCGGCGCCAGTCCAGCGATCGCATCGGAGGCCAATCCCTTCTGGTTATATCCGTAATAGTTCCAAGTCATGCGGTAGCTGAAGCCTCGGCCCAGATCGAAAACCGCCCGGCCGTAAGGCTTCTGATAATTGAAGGAAAGGGTTCCGGGCACTTGGAGGGGATCGATGGTCAGCGTATTGCCGCCGACGAAGGTGGCGGCGTACCCGATGCCGATGGTGAGCCGTTTCTGCGCGTGCCACATGATGTCTCCATAGACGAAGTGCTGATTGCTCGAGTAGGAGCCCAGGCCGGGGATGGCCGGGGGCTGGTAGCCCAGGCTGGCGGGGCACTGGGTGGCGGGGGGAGGGCCAAAGGCGTTGGCGTAATAGCAGATTTGCGCCTGGTTGTAGATTCCGGTGTAGGTGTAGCCGAGATCGTAAAAGATCTGCGCCTTGGGCATGACGGTCGCGATGAAACTGTAGCTGCGGCCGTGCTCGATGTCGTTCACGGTGGAGACATTGTCGCGATTTTGGTGAATGTCAACGGCGGCGTCGAAGGTGAGCCAGGAGCGCGGTTTGTAGCTGGCATTGAGCTTGTAGGTTTGCACCTGGCGCGGGCTGATCCGGGTAAAGGAATAGTCGTTATAGCCGAACTGGAAATCTCCGGTGAGGCGCAGGGAATCGAGGGGGCGCGCGGTAAACCCCAGCAGCAAAGTGTTCTCGTAGATTTTCGTCAGGTTGCGGGAGGTATCGTTGCCCGCGGCGGGACCGGAAAAAGTCAGGGAGATCAGCTGGCCGGTGGTGGGGTCCACGGTTTCGGTGCAGGCGGCGGGAGTGGCGCAGTCGCCACGCGCGGCGAAGTAGTCGTTCTGAGCGCTGCCCCTGCTTCCGCCGGGGAAGTAGGTCTCAGCCGTGTAGAAAGTAGCGGCGAAGTCGGCAACCGTGCGGGCCGTGTATTCGTAACCGATCCGGCCGGTCAGGCGAGGGGCGAAGTCGTACTGCAGTTCCAGGGTATTCGATTGGAGGTTTTGGCCCAGGAAGCTGGAGGTGGGACCAGCGACAATATCGGCGGATGAGCTCGCACTGTGGCTGGGGCAGGTGGCGGCAACGTAGGGGGCTGGGCAAATGGAGAGGAAGTTGGCCGCGGTAAAGACCGCTTGCGGTTGCGCTAAACCCAGCAGGCCGGGCTGCATCTGGCCAAAAATGTTGCTTTCGTTCGTATCCCAAAGACCGGGGGTACGCCAGTTGTCGTAGCGGTAGGAATCGAGGATGCGAAGCTTTTTCGTGATCGAATAAAGTCCTGACCAGTTCGCATTGACGGAGACGCGCTTGGCGTCGGCTGGGCCGCCCGTGAAGCTTCCCCGCGAGCCGTCGCGGGAGACGTAGTCGTTTACGATCTCGCTGAAATTTGGGACCGAATTATTGGCGGCGCTGTAGCCGAGCGCGCCCGAAGTCTCGAAGTTCTTAACGTAATTGGACTGAAAGCCGAGACGTTCGCTGGGCATAAAATTTCGCGGGCTGGCGGTCTGGCTGTAGGAGAGATAGCCGTTGCAGGTGGAGTTGAAGATGCCGGGCGCCACGACCGGCGCGGCGCAGGGCAGCACCTCGACCGGCCCCGAAGTGCTCCAGATAATGCCGGGATCGACTGGAGTGCCGTTGGGGAGGGTGAGCCCGGAATTCTGGGGATTGTCGGTGACCACGTTGTCCTGCTTGTAATAGCTGAGGAATTGGTCGTAGGAGATTGTGGTTCGGGGCAGGACGCGAAAGTCGGCGCCGACGCGATAGGCGTTTGTGGTATAGCCGTAAGTTTCGTTGAAGGCGGCGATGGTGCCGCCGTCGGTGGTAAAAAATCCCGGACCCTCATTGCGATCATGGGAAAAGCCCAGCCGCAACTTCACGCGGGATTGGGGCATTAAGGTCAGATTGTAATCCTGCATGCGGCGGACCAGGTCGAGGGCATGGGGCGAAGTGGCAACCGCCACCTCAGGAGTGGACAACGAAGGATTCAGCGGATTGGCCAACAAGTTGTAGTCCCAGAAATTCTTGTCCCGGCGGAACAACACGCGCAAGTCATAGAACTTGTTTTTGGCGAGGCGCAGCCGGGTCACGTCGTTAGGGTCGCCGCCGTAGCCGAAGTTGCTGAAGCTTAGATTGTCGAAGAGCAATCCGTTATGGTCGAGCGAGCGCATCTCCAGCGTGTAATCGAAAAGGCGGGGGCCGGAGCCGAGATTCACAAAGGTATCGTAGGTATCGTTATTCCCGCTGATGGAAGTAGTCCGGTAGCCCACTTCCGCGGACTGGCGGATGTTGTAGCCGCCCGAGTCGAGGCCCTTGGTCTCTTCCGCGGCGCTTTGCGCCCGGGACCATGGCGAAGAAAGCAGCGCAGCCGCCAAGACGATTAAAAAGCCCAGCCGAAGGGCAGCGAAGCGACATCGCAGCGCCAGTGTGGTGGGAGCTTGCGGCGGCCTTAGAGGGCCGTTGGTTGGCGCAATCGGTTTGCCGGGCGAGGGCGGTATGACGTTCATGGCTGTCCTATTTGAAAAAGGTGGCGTCGAAGTTAGAGCCGTGGATCTGGTTGTGGCAAAGCGTGCACGACTTAAAGAAAGTCTCCTGACTGTGAAAAGAAGGAGCACCCGGAGCCTTGCCGGTTTTCGCGCCGGGCGCGGAATTGGTGTGACATTGCAGGCAGAGCAGGTTCACGTTGCTCACCCGCAGCAGCCGGGGATTGGCGCTGCCATGCGGGGTGTGGCAGGAGGAACAGCCTTCTACTTTTACGGGCGCGTGCTCGAAAACGTAAGGTCCCTGCTTGTCGGTGTGGCAGCCGAAGCACACCGCGTCCTGCGTAGCCGAGGTGCGCACCTGCTTCGGTCCGACCGTGCCGTGCGGATTGTGGCAATCGCTGCACTGCACCAGGCCTTCGTTCACTCGATGGTGGAATGGCATCTGGAATTGAGCCTTTTGCTGCGCGTGGCATGAGTAACAGAGTTCAGGCTGGGATTTGGTGAGGAGAAATTCTTTGCTCTCGGCGTGATGCGGCGAGTGGCAGGAAATGCAGCTCACGTCATTTTGGGTGTGGACCGAGTTGATGGCGTTCATGTGCTCGGCGCCGCCGGCATGACAGGTCATGCAGCGCTCGTTGATTTCCCTCGCCGAAGCGTTCTTGAAGGTGTAGATCTTGGTGGCGTCGCCGCCGCCGGCCACGTGCTCGGCGCCGGGGCCGTGGCAGCCCTCGCAACCCCGCTTCGCGGCGCCCCCGGATTTATTCAGCGTGGTCTTCCAGTGCGGGGTTTTCTCCCAACTGTTGTAAAGCTCTTCGTGACAGGTCTTGCAGGTGTCGGAGCCGACGTATTTGGAATCTTCGGCCGGGGCCATGGCTTTGGCCGCGCTACCGGATTGCATGGTTTTTTCTGCGGCCCGCTGCTGCGCCTGACTCGCTGGCGCGGCCGAGCCGGACAGATAGAAGAAGGAGAGCAGAAAGAGAAGTAGAACTCGAGGTTTCATCCACATAAGGTGCTGCCCTCTCGATAACCTTCGACAATAGTCGCCGCCTCGATCGCAGTCAGTGACAGGTGGCCGCCCCGAGTTATTTTTCGTAGAAACCTTTCCCGAAGCGGCACCGTTACGCTGCTGGTTCGGGCAGTGCAGTTGGGCCCGCGTCGAGACGATGCAATTTTTCGCAAGATGAAGTGATCACAATAAGGCGAACCGAATCGCATAGCTGTTCAGAAGTGCACACTTTTGGACCATGATTAATCTCGTACTTGCGAAGAACAGGAATGCGCAGCGGGTTGGCACGTCTCAGCGCAGGGAGCGGCGAAAAACGGGGGCCGCGCGCGGACGATCGGGCAGAGCCCACTTTTCGCCACAAAACCGCGAAAAATGGGGCTCCGCCCATGTTCTAATCGCTGCTATGCCGACCGCGCCCCCGACACCATTCGAAGCCGTGAAGCGGGCGCTCTTTGGCGTGCTGTCGCGGAGCTGCGTGGCGGTGTATGCACGCTTGCCGATCTTCGGACCGCTGCGGGCCTCGGTGGCTGTGATTCGGGACGGAGAGATGGTGCTGGTGATCGAGCGCAGCGATGGCCGGGGGTTGTCGTTTCCCGGCGGACTGACCTGGCCGTGGGAGTCACCGGAGCAGGCCATGGTGCGCGAGGTTGAGGAAGAGACTGGGTTGCGAATCAAGACGTCCAGTTTGTTCTGCGAGTATGAGGTTGCGGCCGAGACTTCCGACATTCCGTGTGTGCTCAGCGTTTACCACGCCGAGACTACGGGAGAGTTAGTCGATTCCTGGGAGGGTTCGCCGCGCTGGCACCGGCTGGGAGAAATTCGTGCGCGGCTCCTGCCTAGCCAGAGGCACATTGTGGATCGGCTGGGGTGAGTCGGCTTCCGGCTTTCGGCTTTCGGGCTTCGGCAAAACCTGGCTCTCAGGGGTCAGCTTGCTTGCCGAAACCCGAGAGCTGAAGCCCGAAGTTTGCAGCCCAATTGCCTACTTGCTGCTACTTCTTCCTCGCGACGCCATGCGGCCAACCCTGCAGATCCTGGAGCCAAGTGGCCCAGCGTTGCCGGTTGCGGATTAATATCCGATGGCGTGAGGACGGCTTCGTCAGCCTCAGTCATCGCACCGGCCAGGATTGGCTTATTCGGAATGGTTTCGTAAGCAGCGGCCCTTACAAAAAGTAGTCGGATAGTTTGACTTCTGCGAGTATAGCTGGCATGAACTCGGATTGGTGGAGAAAGCCTTGGCCGTTCGGTGTTTTTCTGTTTGGGCTGATTATGCTGGTCCTCGCAATCATTGGAACGTTCACTGGGAAAACGTATGGTAGGGGTGGCAGCGCGGATCGCGCCAAAGAACCTGTCACATATTGGCTGACGCTCATTATTCAATACCTAGTCGGCGCCTATCTGATTTGGTATGGACTCTACGGATTGCCGCACGCGCTTGGTGCACAGCAAATTTCAAACTGAGGCACTACCAAGATTCTGCAGTGAACGATTCCTTAGCCGGCTTTCGGGCTTCGGCCAAACCAGGTTCTTGCTGGGCCGTTGTGGCCGAAGCCCGTAAGCCGAAGCCAGAAGCCCGATCTTCAAGCGGCATTGGCATTTGCCGGGCCGGGCCGTTACCATGTCTCCCGATGGCTCGCGAGTCTGTGGTCGATTCCCGGCAGGAAATTCTTCGCACCGCTGCCCGCCTGTTTCAGCAGAAGGGCTATGACGCTACGTCGATGAACGACGTGGCGGCGGCGCTGAAGTTGAGCAAAGGCGGCTTGTATCACCACTTTCAGAGTAAGGACGAAATTCTTTTCGAGATCATGAACCACGCCATGGAGATCACGCAGGAGCGCGTGCTCAATCCGGTGCGCGGGATTGCCGATGCGGAGGAGCGGCTGCGGGCGCTGATCCGGCTGCATATTGAGGTCGTGCTCAGCCCGCGCGACCGCGAGATCACGGTGATGCTGCATGAAAACCATCCGCTGCCGCCGGTGCTGCGCAAACGTATCAACGGGCGCAAGAAAGAGTACATCCACTTTCTCGAAAAGCTGATGGCTGAAGTGCAAATGAAGGCGCAGGAAAAATCGCGCAAAGACAACTCGCGCGGCAGCCGGGTGAGCCCGCGGGCGGCGGCGTTTGCGCTGCTGGGGATGATCAACTGGATTTACCAGTGGTATAAACCGGAGGGCGAGTTGCAGGCGCAGAACTTGATTCCGCAATTCACCGAGCTGATCTTCGGGGGGATCTTCGCGTGAAGGCGTTTATCGCGCAGCTTGGCGAGGGGGATCACCAGCGGGCGGAGAGCGGCAAGCCCTACCGGGAATTTTTGCGCGTGCCGGCGATGAGCGCCGGGCTTTACGTGCTCGCCGCGGGAGCGACCGATCTACAGAGGCCGCACCATCAGGATGAAATTTATTATGTGGTGCGCGGGCGGGCGCGCTTCCAGGTCGAAAGAGAAGATTGGGAAGTTTTCCCGGGTAGCGTGATCTTTGTCGCGGCGGGGGTCGGGCATCGGTTCTATGAAATTACAGAAGAGCTGGCTGCGTTGGTGGTGTTTGCGCCGGCGGAGGGGTAGGGGTTTAGCCGTCGCGGGTGCGTCTCGTGCAAATCAGCTTTTAGTTTCTGAGCCCGGCGTTCAGTCGTCCCTCCGGGACTGGGTTCCTTTTTCTCCCGCGTTTCCCAGCGCTGAAGGCGCTGGGCTATGGTCGCGCCGCCCTTCGGGGCCGATTACGGTAGTCCGCGCTCGGAACAAGGCGGTCGCGACTTTGTGCTCGGTACTCGGTACCAGCAACTACTTCGGCGGAATCCAGTAAATTTCTTCTTTGATGGCGGTGCGGTCGACAAAGCCGCGGCGCTTTAGTATCGCTTTGCTGTTGGCGATCATGTCGGGATGGCCGCACAGATACGCCGTGGTGTTGGTGGCGTCGAGTTCCCATTGGTCGGCGTATTTTCGGAGCACATCGTCGGCGCGGCCGATTTCGCCGGGCCAGTCGGCGTGATCCCATGGCCGGCTCACGGTGGGCACATATTTGAACCAGGGCAGTTCGAAGTCGAATTGAATCAACTCTTCTTTGTAGCCGAACTCCCAGGGACGGCTGGCGCCGTTTAACAGGTAGAGCTGGTGGGAGCCGTCGAAGCGGCCTTCCTTCCAGTCTTTGGAAAGAGTGCGCACGAAGCTGACGAAGGGAGCTACTCCCGTGACGGTAGAAACCAGCAGGTGATGCTTGCGACCGCTTTCGGTATCGAGAGTGAATTTGCCTTTGGGCACTTTGCGCATCACCAACCCGTCGCCAGCTTGAAGTTTATAGAGCCGGGGGGTGAGCGCGCCTTCGGGCACCAGCTCGAAGAAAAACTCAATTTCATTTTCGAATGGAGCTGAGGCGATCGAGTAGGGACGCTCCGTGCGCTTGCCGTCGTGCTCGACTCCGAGCGTGGCGTACTGCCCCGGAGCGAATTGGAAATCGCCATCGGCCTGGATACGAATCATCCAGAGGTCGGGCGCGAAGTCTACGCGCCGAGTGATGCGTGCCTGGTAAAACTTGTCGCTTGCCAACGCCATTCTCAAGATTCCTTAGAGGCCCCGGAAGCGATTAGAACAGCAGTCGCCGCTTTCGGGGGTGAATCAATTTCGCAGTTAAAGTTCTGCGATGATACACAGGACGGGAGGGATTACACAACCGAACGGTCGTTCGAAAATAGACGCTGGCGAGCCGGTGTCCCTGGGGTGAGGGCCGCCTGAGCCTTTCTGCCGGCGCGGTCCTTGAAGTCAGCGAAGGGGATGGCTTGATCGCAACAGTTACGCCACGGTCCGCCTTCGAGTCTCTCGCAGAGGCCATGGCTATCGTGAAATCCCAGGCTCCTTACCTCCTCCTACCCTATGGGAAGACCGGGACCACTGGCACCACATTTCGGAGCCCAATGATTGCTCATGAGCATTCCGTTGCTCTTCGCGTTTCTCGCGGGATGTGACCCACTTTCAAGCGATCAGGATTTGATCAGTCACTTGAGTCGGATGCGGCCTGAACTTGAACGGATCCGGCAAATGATAGAAGAGGACAATCTGAACGGCCGGATTCACGCCGACTATGCTGATCCCAGGCTGCCGCCTGCTCGCTTGGAGCAGTAGCGCTCGTTACTGCGGAAGGCTGGGGGAAGCGCTTGTGGGCAAGTGGAAAGGCGCGGCCCTTCGAGCTGAGCTAATCATCGACACCACTGGTTTCCTTGATGTGGGCGGCTACAAGGGCTACATATATACAAACCAGCGAAGCCGCAGCCACCCCCGGTTGCACCGTCGCTCGACCATAGTTGCTTCGATACACCTCAAATGTCCGAACGACAAGAGATCTTGTGGCGTGGCTCGATTTCTCGACGATGGACGGTGGCGAATCAGGTATGAATCCCGTTGAGGTTTAGCGATCCCGGATCTTAAAATGAGGGGCACGCTGTGGTGAGCGAGAGGAAGGGAGCAAGTGTCCATGGAAATACAGAACGAACGCAATCCCGAATCAAATCCGGCCAAGGCAGAGGAGCATATCAAGAGCGCTCAACAGATTCTAAAGGCACTGCAAGAGAAGATCGGCGAGCACCCAGAAATCGGTGCGGCCATTACGAAGCTGGAGATGGCGCTGAACGATCTGGCGATCCAGACCGGCGGCCTGCTGTAGCCTCCGGCGACCTTAAATTCCTGGAAAGAATTTCCGAGGTGGTGGTTTTCTGCGCGGGCGAATCCGGCAGGGCTCGCAGCTTGTTGAGTTCGTCCAACGTCTTCGCCCAGTCGGCGGGTTTTTTCTTGGTGGCGATGGGGGCATTCGGATCGGAATAGAAGACCAGAATATTTGCGCGCAACTCGGGAGTGATCTGATCGAAGTTGTGCGTGGCTAGCTGATCGAGCAGGCGGGCGTAGGTTTTGTCGGTGAGGGCATACTCGCCGGCGCGGGTGTCGTGGCCGGTGTCGAAGTCGGTGTTCGTGAGTTGCAGCGTTCCATCGCCGACTTCCTGGACGAGCTTGGTGTAGTTCTCCATGGTTTTGTCGACGCTGGCGATGTAAAGATCCTCGGTCTGTTTATCGGGGACTTTGAAATCGAGCGCCCGGAAGGGACCGATCTTGGGAACGATTCTGAGAAGGAACGCGAGCAGCCGGGTGCCGAAGCCGGGACGGCGGTAACCCTTGCCCCATTCTTTCTGATAGCTGGTGCGGGATAAGTAGTAGCGAAACTGGCGCGCCCGGAAGTTTGGAGTCTCGGCCACAATTTCTTGGCGGCGCGTGGTCAGCGCCACGCGCGTCATCTCGGGGATCACGGTGCTGATGGCCCGGCGAAAAGTTCCGAAGGCCAGATCCTCGTTCGCAATCACATCTTTCAGCGGGATGCCGTAAGTGTCTTGAAAGGCCCGCTCCAGCAGGGGCTTCGCGATTTCGAAGCCGATGAAATCGTGATAGCGGTCGGAGGTATAACGATTCTTCGCCACCTGAGTCACGTCGAAACCAAACTCGACGCGAATGTGATCTTTGGGATTGTCTTCGTAGGTGACCTCTTTGCCGTATTTTTCGCGCAGCTTGGGAAACTCGATGGCGACGGCTTGATTGATGGTGGGATGCCCGCAGTTGTCGGAGGAGTAATGCGCCAGCGCGCCCAGCGCGAAAGCGTATTCCTCGAGATCGGAGGCTTCCTTGAGCAAGTTCGCGACGAAGTCTCCGCTGCGCACGTAATGGGTTAGATCGCTGAATTCTTTACTGCCGAAAGGGTAGTAGCCCATGTCCTGCACCAGCGATCCGCCGTAGGCGAAGGCGTGAGCTTTTTTGAGATCGTCGTCGGTGGCGGCGGAAAAGCGCTTCTTGAGCAGCGGCACGAGAGCATCTTTCCAGGCCAGGTCGACGATTTCTTCGTGTGTGAGCACGGAGTAGGCGGCGCAGGTTGGCACCGCCTCGGCGTGCAGCAGGACGAGCGCCAGCGCAAGCCCGAGCGCGGCGGTCGCGGAATGGAGAGTATTCTTCACGGGTGTTTATTTGCCCACGACCAGGACTACCACGCTGTCCGGGACGATGCTTCGCCGCGGATGTGGATTTTCGGGAGTCGCGGGAGGCGGTGGCCCGAATTTCGCCGTGACTAGAAAAACGTCGTGGGTTTTGGAATCGAGCGCCAGGGTGCGGGCTCCGGGCCGGGTTGTAACATTTTCCGCGACGCTGAATTTCTCCGGCGAGTCCTCGTGTACGACGGTCAGCACTCCTTCGCCGCAGGAAGCGAACGCCAGTCCGGTGTCCGCATCGAATGTGGTGGCGTCGACGCCGTCGCCGATCACGGGAGTGGCGACGACTTTGCCGCTGTCCGCATCTACGACCGCCATCATCTTATTGTCGCAGCCCACGAATAAGCGGCGATTCTTCCGGTCCAGCGAAAGCCCCGAGGGCGACTCGCAGGGCGCCAACGGCCACTTCGATTTGACCTCGAGCTTGGCCGGGTCAATCGCCGTCAGCTCGCTCTTGTCTTCGATATTCACGAAAATTTCGCCCTTGCCGTCGCTGGCGGCAAACTCCGGCTTGCCGTCGAGTTTGATTGTGCCCAGCACTTTGCCGCTAGCGGCGTCGATGGCGGTTGCGTCCTGGCTTTTTCCGTTAAAGGTGAAGACGCGCCTGGTCGCCGGATCATAAAGAATCGCGTCCGGATTCTCGCCCACCTTCACCTTGCTGCTGGTGGCCAGCGTCTTCAGATCAAAAATGCTGACGGTGCCTTCGCGACCGTTGCTGGCGAAGCCGCGGCCGAGTTCGGGTGCGAGGGCCACGCCGTGAACCCCCGGCGTGTCTGCGATATCGCCCGTGATTTTACCGGAATCCATATCGAGGACGATGACATGGGTGGCGCGCGTGATGTACAGGCGCCGCGTGGCCGCATCCGCGACCAGGTAATCCCAACCTCCCTCGCCCGCGACTTTGTAGGTATTCAGAACTTTGTAGCCTGGGCCGGATGCGGCGAAAGCCATGGCGGCGGTGAACACCGTGAGGGCGATGAAAAAGTATGGGAAAGTTTTGCGGACGTTCATTTTTCTGTGTCGATCCTTTTCGCGGCAACGGAAATGATTTGGATGTCGGTCCCGAGCCCCGGGTGGCCAGCACGTCGAAGTTTGACCATCTAAATCTTAATGGGACGACCCCAGAAGTAACTTTACCCCAGTTGGCCTGCTCCTTAAACTTTGGCTATGCGCTGGTTTGGATCGAAGGCTTCAGGCGCGCAGTTAACCGCTGCGGATTCGCGTCTGCAGCCGACGCCGGATTATGGCACGCTGGGTCCGGATTCAGCGCGGGCCAGCGCGCGGTCGTCTGCTCGGTTGCCTAGGCGGGCGCTTCAGATTCTGGCAGTCGTGCTGGGAGCGGCTTCTGCCTTGGTGGTCTCAAGCGCGGCCGGGCACGGAATTTTGCGCAACGTTACTGGAGGTTTCTCGTCGCGCCAAAATTCAGTCGTTCCTTCCGACACGCTCTCCGATCGCGAATTGGATTTGCACAAGCCGCAGCAGCAGGCCGAGATTCTTCTGGAACGCGCCGTCGGTCACGCGCGCGGAGAATCCGAATCGGGCTCCGCAACCACAGCCAGGATCGATGCCCGCGTAGAGGGTTGGCGGGGAAAACTTAAGTGGGATTCTCAACTCGGGCAGCTGACTGCGGTGGCGATGAACTCGGAGGATCGCGGCGTGCGCGAGTCCGCCATCGAAGTGCAGCTTGCCGCTTACGGGGTCGCAAAGAGCGGGTCGAGCGTGGATGCTTTAGTACGGCAGGCGGAGTCGAACAATCACGCGCAAAAAGTGTGGGCGCTGTGGACTCTGGGACTGATGGGCAATCGCGGGATAGAAAGTGATCGCGTGGTGAAGGTTTTAACCGTGCACTTGAGTGCACGCAGTGGCGATGAAGACTCGCGGCGCTGGGCGGTCGAGGCTTTGGCTCTGGTGGGGACTGCGCCCACGATCGTGCCGCTGCTCGATGCCATGCGCAACGATCCCTCGGCGCTGGTGCGCGAACGCGCGGCTTGCAGCCTGGGTCAATCCGGGATGTTGAGCCACGAGCGGCGAATGATTGCCGTGCCGCAGTTGATTCGCTACTCGAGTGATCCAGCGCTTGATGCGCAGACTCACGCCTCGGCCTTTCAGGCTTTGAGCGACATCACCGGGCAGCGGTTGCCCAACGACTCCGCCGCTTGGCAGAGTTGGTATGAAGGTCGAGGGGCCGGGGAGCGGTGATCAGTTTTCAATGCTCGGACCTCGGCCCGCCCCAACCTCGAACTTCTGCTTTACTCCGCCATCTTGGCTACGTGCACTTCGAAGCCGGTCTTCGGCAACAGTGAGGTCAGAGCGAAGGCTTTGAAGCCATCCCCGTTGACCTCGGTGTGACGATAGATTCCCGGCTCACTCTCGATGGTTTCCTTGCGGCCTTCGATCTCCGCCAGAAACGCTTCGGCTTGTTGGGTGGTGACTTCCGCGCCCTTGGCCCGGCTCACGACGGCCTCGGAGGCATACGAGCGCACCAGCTTGGTCCAGTATTTTTGCAGCAACTCGGCGCTGGCAAAAACATCGGACCAGATGATGCGCCCGTTCACCGCCACGACAACTCCCACGGCGTTGCGATCGCGCAACTGCCGGATCATGCTCTGGTAGTTCTGCTCGATGGGCTTGGCGATCTCGTCCACTTTTTCTTTGACGTCTTTGTTCTCCATCACCTGTGCGTAGGAACTGGTGGAGTTCAGCTGATCGCTGCTCGCGGGTGCCGCCGACGCTGCTACCTCGACTGCCATCGACTGCTGCTGTTTTTTCACTGCAGCCCAAACCTGGCTCTGATCTTTATCGCCCATGGCTTTGGCGCGCACCGAGGGCTGCGCCATCAGGGTGGTCACCTTGCGGGCGTTCATGGGCAGTCCCTTGACGTCTCCATACAGCACTTCCGACGCGCCAAACTGCTCGCTGCTTCCCACCCAGCGCCCCGGCTCGACGCAGAAGACGCTGAGATCGACGGGATCGCTCTCGGCCGGCACGATGCGATCTTTGCCGATCACGCGATCCTGCTTGCCGCCGGCAACGATTTCGCCGGCGAGAAGCAGCAACGGCCGCTTGGAGTTGTTGACCAACACCAGCTTGTTCACCTCGGCGCCCTGCGCTTCGGCATGCAGCACGGCCGGAGTATGCCGCCGGATCAGGCCGTGAACGTTGCCATACTCGGTGACAATCACTTCGCCGCTGCGCAGCCCTTCATCGAGGGTGAGAAATTCGCTGGTGGCGTACGACTTCGCGGCAACCACGGGAAATACGGTTAGACTGCCGTGCCGGATCGGCTCCAGCACCTTGTAGCCGGAAGCGATCGGCGTTTCGCCGGCATGGACCGGGCAAAGATTCAACGAGATCGACCCTGCAACGATCGCGAACAAACTCGCCGCCAGAAGCACTTTCGACTTCAGGTTCGACCGCGTCTGGGATTTCATCGGGGCTCCCTCCTCATACAAAGCAGATCGGACAAAGCGGCCCAGGCAAGGCGGCGCGCCCCGGCCCAGGAGGACTTTCCGGGGCGCGCCGTCTGTCTCGACTCTCCGCCAGAACGAAAAAGAATTTAGGGCTTGCGGCCTAAATTCACATGGGGCGCGTCTAAGGAATTAGTAGCGTCCTGACCGGCCCTGTCGTAAGCTCGTTTTCTCTTCTACCTATTTTCTATGCGCGCCGCGAAACCGATCTCCGCCACAGTGCAATCGGCCGTCTCCGATCTGTTGGCGGAGTTGCATGCGGCGAGCGCAGCCGAAAAAGTTGGCCTCACGGCGGAGGCTTTCGCCGTGATTCTCGGCGAGGTGGCTGGCAAATATCTGCCCGATGGCGCAACGCACGCCGAGGCCCGTGCTTTTCTGCTGACGTTGCGCGTGGAGGAACTTGCGCTCGCCCGCGCCTGCGCAGCGGGTCACAATTCCGCCTGGGAGATCTTTCTGACGCGCTATCGCGAGAAACTTTATCAGTCCGGTCTGCGCATTGCGCGCGAGGACTCCGCCGCGCGCGACCTCGCCGATTCGCTCTACGCCGAACTGTACGGTACAACCACCCGCGACGGCGAGCGCGCCTCGAAGTTGGCTTCGTTTACAGGACGGGGATCGCTTGAAGGCTGGCTGCGCACCGTGTTGGCGCAGGAATTCGTGAATCGCTATCGCCGCACCAAGCGGTCGGTCAGCCTCGACGAAGAGAGCGAGGAGGGATTGCAGTTCGCCGCGCCTGAGCCGGAACCGTTGCTTTCGGCCGACGCGCGGCTGGAATCGGCTACCAGCGCCGCGTTGGCTGCGCTCTCGGGGGAGGACCGCTTGGTGCTAGCGTCGTACTATCTGGATGGGCGCACGCTGGCGGAGATCGCGCGCACGCTGGGGGTTCACGAATCCACCATCAGCCGTAAGGTGGATAAGCTGGCAAAATCGTTGCGCAAGAAAATTCTTGCTGGCATGCAGCAGCAGGGCATGGGCCGCCGCCAGGCCGAGGAGGCACTGGAAGTGGATGTGCGCGATTTGCAGGTGGATATTCGAGGCAGCCTAGCGCAAGAATCGGCGGGGCGGGCGTTCTCTGAAAAGAGGGTGGAGAAAAGGACTCCGGAGAAGCCGGGAGTGAGGTCAACTTAGTCGCTGATGGGCCGGCGTCTTTGCCGGCTGTCCGGGGGGCGCCCTTACCCCGGCGCGGCCGGCGGGACGCCCTCCTCTTTGGCTGGCTCAGGGGCTGGCTCAGGGGCTGGCTCAGGGCAAGCTCCCCGCCGCCGGGAAGGCGGCGCTACTGTCGCAAGTTTCGGCTCATAGTGAGATGGACAACGTTCCCAAATCCGTGTTGCAGCGCTTGCAGACGCAGGCTGCGGAAGCGCATCCCGACGCGAACCTGCTTGCTGCCTTCGCCGAGCAGGTGTTGCCGGAATCGGAGCGTGCTGGCGTCATCCGCCATCTTGCCCACTGCGGCGATTGCCGCGAGGTGGTCGCGCTGGCGTTGCCTGCGTCCGAAGGTGCGGGTACGACCGCGATGAAGGGTCTTGGTAGGCGAGGGTTGAGCTTGCCTGTTCTTCGCTGGGGAGTGGTAGCGGCCGGCGTGGTTGTGCTTACTTCGATCGGAGTTCTCGAATACAAGCTAGCTAAACCTCGGGAGAGCCGACTGGCTGCGCTGCCGACGGAGGGCCAGTCGGCGTCGCCGATAGCGAAGTCCATTGCGTCGGCCGCGGTTCCGGAAGCGCAGCCGCAAGCTCCTCGCGAGCAAACTGAGTTGATAATGGATAACAAAGTCGCGCGGCAGGCTTTCGCGCTCGCTGATTCGGAGCGGGCGCTGCCGAGGGCTCGCAAGCGCATGGCCGCCGACGCGCTAGCGGGCGCGAGACCAGGCATAGCCGCAGCCGCCGGCGCGAGCGAATCGGCCCAGTTTGCGACCACCGCTCCAGCGTTCAACTCCGCAGCGCCGGCTCCGGGAAAGGCTGCGCCATCCGCTGCGCCGCTTGTTCCACGGGCATCGGAAGTGGTCGAGGTGCAAGCTCAGGCTGGGCCAGGAAAGACTGGGCCGGCAAATACCGAGACGGCTCAAACCGCAAATCAGATTGCGGAGAAGCAAAATATTTTGCCGATGAATGGGCGCAACGTCATGAAGCTGGATGTGGTGAAGGCGAAAGATCCCGTGGCGGCAAAGAGCGCGCCCGCAGTTGCCGCCGCTACCCCCAGGGATCTCCAGACGCAGTCCACTTTGAAGGCAGGCGCAGGGCCGCACTGGAGCATCAGTGCCAGTGGTTCTTTGCAACGCTCCTTCGACGCCGGAAAAACCTGGGAAGAGGTGAGCGTCACTGGGCCTCTCGGCTCCGCCGCGGCGATGGTGGTGAGCGTAGAGGGGAACGGCGGCTACAAAAAAGAGGAGGAAGCCGATCAAGACAAAGACAAAGTTGAAGCCAAGAGGCTGGCGAAGGCACCAGCGAATCCGCTCTTCCGAGCAGTTTCGGCGAGCGGCCCCGAGGTCTGGGCGGGTGGCGCGGGAGCGCTGCTTTATCATTCAACGGATATGGGAGCGCACTGGACGCGGGTCATTCCGGCGACCGCAAGCGCGGTTGCGACCGGCGACATCACCGGCATTCAGTTTGCCGATCCCCAGCACGGCAGGGTCGCGACTACGACCGGCGAAGTGTGGATGACGAGCGACAGCGGCCAATCCTGGCGGAAGCAGTAATCTCTTTCGCCGATCTCGATCCCTTCCCGATCCGCGCGTATTAGCTTCGCGCTAATACGATTACCAAAGTGATGTTTACAGGCTATGGCTCGATCCGTAGTATCGGGGGCGTGGTTTGGCAGTTCCGGGGGAGGGCTGCCGAGCGTCCTTGACTGACAAGTCCGGGGCGCTTTTTTATTGGTAGCCGAGGGCTTCTGGTTGGCAGACCTTCCTTGGCCTTTTCGCTACCCGGCACCCCGCGCCGTAGCCGCCGATTTCCAAACCTGAAACCACAACGCGGAAGTTGCAGTCCTTTTCCACTTGCTCTTTCAGCTTCTCGAAAATATGGCCTGACAAATGCCATGATCTTGCCGCAGCGCAGGCATGCCATGTGGACGTGGTCGCGGTTCAGTTTGCGCTCGTAGTCGTGGCCCTCGCCGTGGATGTGCATGAGGTCGAGCTCGTCGATCAGGCCGTGGCGCTTGAGCCATTGCAGGGTTCGGAAGACGGTGCTGTGGTCGACGCGGGCGTCGAGTTTCTGGGCCTGGGGCAGGAGCGGGGCGGCATCCAGATGTTTGTTGGCGTTTTCCATCCCGTGCAGAATGGCGCGACGCGCTGGGTCATGCGGATTCGCGATCCTCGAAGTGGGCCGGCAGGCGGCCCGGCACTTCGGTTTGAAGTAGGGGCATCGGTCGCTCCTTCGCGATCGCCACTCCAACGGGTCGCAATTGGATTGCGACGGAATTTTCCGCCGGACCAACGGGGTAGTTGGGCACGGGATGCCGGTTTTGGTCGAAACTGCCCGAAGCCCAGCGCTGGCGGTTGGTCAGCTGTCTCAAGTCGCTTATCCCCGCCTCCAAACCGGCCTGTAAGGCGGCGGTGCTTCTGCGACCTTCGCGCCCGTCCCGGCATCCAATCGCAAGTGGTACGATAACGAGTTGGGGCAAATTTCTAAGTCCTTATTCATAGAACGCAGGACCCGGCTGCGGCTGTTCGTTGTTTAAGAAACGTGTTTTGCCTAACATGTTTTGCGAAACATGGGGCGTCCGCCGGCTACGCGACGTTACAACGAGGAGAAGATTATGGCAGGCAATGGAATCGTCGAAGTCACCGATGCGAACTTCGACCAGGATGTTTTGAAATCGGAACAACCCGTGCTGGTGGACTTCTGGGCGACATGGTGCGGACCCTGCCGCGCCATCGCTCCCATCGTCGAGGAACTGGCTCACGACTACCAGGGCAAACTGAAGGTTGGCAAGATGGACGTCGACTCCAACAGCTCGACCCCGATGCGTTACAAAGTGACAGGCATCCCCACGCTCCTGGTGTTCAAAGGCGGGCAAGTGGTGGAGCAACTCGTCGGCTACAGGCCCAAGGAAGCTATCGCACAAGCGATTGACAAGCACGTTGGGTAAGCCGCTATCCGCGGTCGGCTATTAGCTTTCAGCTTGGAAACGAACGCCAGGAAGCCAATTTCCGGGCGTTTAGGTTTCTGAGGACAAAGGTGCAAATGTGGGACAGCCGCCTCGGCTGTCGGCCGAGCGCAGCGAGGTGGAGGGGACCCGCCAGAATCTCAGGGCTCGGGCTGTGCGTACTCGAATTCGTAAGAGTGTTTGCCGGCGTCGATTTTGATGGTCATGGTTCCTGCCAGGCCGGTAAGTGGGCCAGTTGCGGAATCAGGCACAACTATAACGCTCCACTGCGGGACGCCGCGGTCCATGGTTCCGCTGTGCTGCAGCACAAAGCTGCCGCTGCGGCCTTTCAGGGCGCCGGTAACCCGCTCGATCGCGACGTAGCCGCCAGAGCCTTTCACGACAGTCGCAGCCGAAGAGAGCATGTATCCCTTGCTGGTTCCCTCCAAGTCGCCGTGAAACTGTTTCGCGATGGCCATTCGTCCCAGGTCGGGATCGCCTCCTTCTAGCGTCGGCTGGGGCGTCAGCTTTACTTCGAAGGTTCCGCTGGCGTGGCTGGTCACAAATTTCTCCTTGGCAGGCGCAGCTTGCGCCGCCGACGGCGTCTGTGGGTGGGCTGAAGCTGTAAGACATAGGCACACAGCAATCCCGGATAGCAGTCGAACTCAAGATAGCGGCGAGTGTGGCATGACTAATTTTTTCTCCGCGGCAGTTCTCCGAGCTCTCCGCGTTCAAAAGCTCTTGTTCGAAGTCGAGCCCGAAGCCTCTAGTACTTCCGCAGCACTCCAATCACCCGCCCCTGCACCTCCACCGAAGCCGCGGGTACAATGATCGGCTTCATGGTCACGTTTGAGGGCTGCAGGCGGATGCTATCGCCCTCGCGGTAGAAGCGCTTGAGCGTAGCGTCGTCGCGGTCGACGACCGCTACTACGATGTCGCCGTTGTGCGCCGTCTTCAACTTCTCGACCAGAACGTAGTCGCCATCGAGAATGGCCTCATCCTGCATGGAATCGCCGCGCACCTCCAGCACGAACACTTCCTTCGAACGGACGAAGTCGGCGAGCGAGATGGTCTGATTGTCCTGCACGGCTTCGATGGGCTGGCCGGCGGCGATGCGCCCCAGCAAAGGCAAAACCAGCCCCGTATTCACGCTCATGGCCTGCTTGAGGCGACCCTTCGGCGGGCATAGGTCGATCGAGCGGCTGCGGTTGTAGTCGCGGGTAAGCAATCCCTTTTTTTCCAGGTTGGTGATGTGCTTGTGCACCGTGGCCAGCGAGTTGAGGTCAAGGCCGTCGCCAATCTCTTCAAACGACGGCGAGTATCCATGCTCCGCCACGAAGCGGGAGATGAAGTCATACACCTCGCGTTGCCTGCGTGTGATCGCCATGGCCGTAATTGTGGGCGAATATAAAGCGAATGTCAAGCGGAATCTAACGAGCTGCGGTTCGCATCAGACGTGAAAGTGTTCGCGGATGTCCGACCACGCACTTGCACCCGCAGAACTCGCCAGCCTTGGCGGCGTAGCTGCCGGGATACCCTGAGATCCCGGCGCCGATCGGATCGCACTTTCGCTCGCCAGAATGCCGCGTTGCTCTTCGCGGGTTTACCGCAGCGTTCGCTCGGCGGACAGCCATGCCCCCAGCACTCCTCGATGAAGGGCGCAATCTTGGGCTTGGGCCAGACGAAATCCGGTTTGCCAAACACCGGCCACTGCGTTCGGTAGCCTTTGAAGTGGCGGCGGCGCTGCAATTTTTCCATGCGCTGTCCGGTGCTTCGATTGCCGCGCGAACCCACCGGCGCCATGATCTTCGATCGCACTTCGGGAGAGACTCGGTCGATCCTTCTCTTAGCTCGTTCGATAGGACGCCAAGTCGTTGGCCTCGATCTTATCGGCGCAGCTTGTGGTGTTTGCCCAGTCTTAAGCCGCCTGCCCCTGCGAACAGGTCAACAACGATAGGTAAGGTTCGCATTCGCGGGAGGTGAACTAACATCGTCGTCTGTTAGGTGTCGCGCCCGCAAGCTTGAGTAACTCGACCAATTTGCGGAAATTACCATGGTCGCGAACCAAAGCGAATCTTGGAGCACTTCTGAACGCGGATCGCGCTCGAGTATCACACGTCCACCCGCCCTTTTCGCTTTCGTCGCGACAACCACCAAGTCAAAACTCCGGCCACCACCCCTCCCAGTACCCAATAAATATGCCGCCGGAAGAGAGCGCCCGCCAGGCCCACGACCTGTGGCCCGAACCAGAGCACGAGCACCGACAGCGTAAAGAAGCGCACGAATCTTCCGGCGAAGATTGCGGCTAGAAAGTCGCGGAAGCGCATTTCGAAGACCGCCGCTCCCAGCACGAAAATTTTGAAGGGCATGGGCGGGGGCAGCATGCCGGGAAACATCAGCGCCCAGAATTCGTGCTTCTCGAAGGAGCGGTGAATCCGGAGGAAACGCTCCTCAGAGATGCGCTTGCGCAGCACCGCTTCGCCGCCGGCGTATCCGATCAGGTAGAGCGGAATGCTGCCCAGCGCCGAGCCCAGCGAAGCCATCCCTACATAAAAGAGCAGGCGCTTGCGATCCTGGTAAACGTAGGCCGCCACGATCGCATCCACGGGCATGCCCAGCAGCGCGGAATCCGCGAATGCGATCACGAATACTCCCCAGATTCCCAGGTGATGCAAGAGCATCCAGATCCAGGCGGTGTAGCGCGCCAGAATGTGTGCGATGGTTTTCAAGGAAATTCAGTTTACTGGAAAGCGGCGGGAAGTTCGCGAGGGTCCTACTTTAGGTCCGGGTTTGCGAACGAGGTTGCGGCGACCGAGATCCATCGCCCCGCTGGTGAGTGCGCGGGGCTTCGGGATGGCCCCATCTGAGACCAGGCCAATCTGCTCTGCCTTACTCGACCGGTATGAATCCTTGGACTCGCCTATTCCTGGGACTGCTTCAGGGACTCCAGCTCTACGACAAAGTCTTCCTCGGAAGCTTCGCCAGCCACTTCTGAGCTGGCCTCCAGCAGCTTCTTGCGGGTGCGCTCGGCTCGTTTCTTGGCGGCAGCCTTGTTCTCGGCGCAAAGCGCATCGAGTTGGGCGTTGGGGTTGGGTGGATTGGCGTGGATGCGCATCGCGATGCTCCTTTAGGCAGATGCAATACGGGGCGACCTGGCCGCCTCGCTTCAGGTTTCATTTGCAACCGAATTGCCGAACCACACGCTTGCAACCCGCGCGCGCCTTTGGTGTGCGAGCGCTCCGTGCCATTCCGGTTTAAAATGACAGCCCGTGGTCAAAATGAAGATGAGGACCGTCATGCGCCGATTGATCGCCGTTCTTACCTCAACCATTCTTACTCTCTGGGCCAGCTTTCCAGCCGCCGCTCAGGACCAGGATTTCAGCAAAGTGCAAATGAAGGTCACGAAGGTAGCGGGCAGCGTTTACATGCTCGAAGGCGCGGGAGGCAACATTGGCGCCTCGGTCGGCGACGACGGTATCGTCATCGTCGACGATCAGTACGCCCCGCTGGCCGATAAGATTCAGGCTGCGCTCAAGGGCATCACCGACAAGCCGGTGCGCTTCATTATGAATACGCACTATCATCCCGACCACACCGGCGGCAACGCTTACTTCCAGAAGCAGGCGCCCATCATTGCGCAGGACAACGTGCGCAAACGTCTGGAGAGTGGCGGAGGCGGGGGTAACGGTGGCTCCATTCACATGGACATGAAGCCCGCGCCCCCCGACGCTCTGCCCATTCTCACGTTTGATCACGACGTGACCGTGCACCTGAACGGCGAAGATATTCGCGCCCTCTATTTTCCTGGGGGACATACGGACGGCGATTCCATCATCTTTTTTCCCCACTCCAACGTCGTCCACATGGGCGACGACTTCGTCACCTATGGATTTCCTTTCATCGATGTGGAGTCGGGCGGCGGCATCAATGGCATGATTGCGGCGGTCGAGAGTGTCATTGCACAATTGCCGGCCGATGCGAAAGTGATTCCAGGGCATGGCCCGATTTCAAGCATCGACGATGTGCGCACCTACCTTGTTATGCTGAGGGCGACGCGCGAAGCGGTGCAGAACGCCTTGAAAGAGGGCAAGACGCTGGACCAGATGAAGCAGGCCAAGCTGCTCGAACCCTGGAAGAAGTATTCCGGAGAATTTGTGAACCAGGATGTTTTCCTGGAGACTTTGTACAGTTCCCTGACAGGGCAAAAGACCGGAAAGCTGATCAAGCACAATTGACGTCCTCGAGTTTGTCGATGCAGGAGCCCACCCTACCTTGCCTCTAACCCGCCGTGACTTTGCCCGATCAGCCCTCGCCTCCGGCATCGCCGCGGCGCTGCCGGGCGCGCTGTTTCCGGCGTGCAGCGTATCGTCGAATGCCGCGGGGCCTTTGCATGTCGCGCCCGTTAACGGTTCTTCGGCAGTGCAACTCGACGCTGCTTCCGAGATTTCTTTTCCCAAGAATTTTTACTGGGGCGCAGCGACTGCCGCCTATCAGATCGAAGGCGCGTGGAAGGCCGATAGCAAGGGCGAATCCATCTGGGACCGTTTCGCCCACACTCCTGGCAAAATCAAGGACGGCAGCAATGGCGACAGCGCCTGCGATTCTTACCACCGCTGGCAGCAAGACATTGATCTGGTCCGCGCCATGAAATTGAACAGCTACCGCTTTTCGGTTTCGTGGCCGCGCATTCAGGCCAGCGGCTCCGGCATCGCGAACTCGCAGGGCATGGATCACTACAGCCGTTTGGTCGATGCGCTGCTGCAGGCGAAGGTTCGTCCCCTGGTCACGCTCTATCACTGGGATTTGCCGCAGGCTCTCGAGGATAACGGAGGCTGGCCCAATCGCGATACCGCGGCGCGCTTCGCCGACTACGTCTACCTTGTCGGACGCGCGCTGGGCGATCGGGTTTCCGATTGGGTGCTGCTCAACGAACCCCTGGCCTTTACCTTTAATGGATACCTCGACGGTACGCATGCCCCCGGACGCAGCAGCATCATCGACTTTCTACGCGCCTCGCACACTGTGAACCTGGCTCAGGCCGCGGCTTTTCATGCTTTGAAATCTCACCGCCAGCAGGTGCGCGTGGGAACCGCGTTCAGCATGTCGCCCTGCGAGGCGGCCACCAACTCGGAAGAAGACAAGCTGGCCGCCGACCGCGCCCATGCCATTTACAACCTCTGGTTTCTGGAGCCGGCGCTGAAAGGAAGCTATCCCGAGGCGCTCGCCTTTCTGCCGGAAACTACCATGGGGATCCGCTCCGGCGATCTCGAAAAGATGCGAGCTCCTCTCGATTTCGTCGGCATCAATCTTTATTACCGCACCATCGCGGCGGCGGCGGGCGCGCTCGAGCGCCTCTCGCACACACAGCAATGGTTGTTTCCCGTGAAACTTTCCGGAGGCGAGCAGGGGCCGAAAACCGATATTGGATGGGAAGTTTGGCCCAAGGCACTGTATGACATGGTCATGCGCATCAGTCGCGACTTCAACCATCCGCAGATTGAAATTACCGAAAGCGGCTGCGCCTATAACGACAGCCCCGATGCCAGTGGCGTGATTCGCGACGGCCGCCGCGTTCAGTATCATCGCGATTACCTGCAGGCGCTGGCCCGCGCCATGGCCGATGGCGCCGACGTACGCAGCTATCACGCCTGGACTCTGCTCGATAATTTCGAGTGGGCGGAGGGTTTCGGCCAGCGCTTCGGCCTGACGTATGTAGACTTCAAGAATGAAAAGCGCACCATCAAAGAATCAGGAAAATGGTACGCAAAAGTGGCCGCCGAGAATCGCCTGGGATCAATTGGTGCAGGACCGGATCGGAGCTTGCCTTGAGCAAGGACGGTCTCGAGACCGTCGGGACGGGCAGAAACGAACCGACTCATGGGTTAAGCTTCCGAGCTTTGGCTATTCCATTACCAAATTACTAAATTCCCCAATCCCTCAATCCCCTAGACTCGCCAGTAGTCCGGCCGCCAGCTCTGAATTGACTTCTTTATGTCTGCCGGGGCCAGGTTCTGCGCCAGGGTGCGCTCGGCCAAATCGGGCAGTTCACCGTCGGAGGCGAAGCGCAGCGCGATGAGTTGGCGCTCGGTAAATTCCGGAATGCGCGAGCGCATCGCTTCCGGCAAAAGTAGATTCAGGCGCTGGCGTTCCTCGAGGCGAATCACCCGATCCTGCACTTTAAGGGCGTACAGGCGAATCTTGAAAACAGCCACCAGCGCCGCTATTGAGACCAACAGCAGTCCGGCTGGATGCAACCTCGGATGAAAGATCAGGTGGACCAGAGCAACGATCACCATCAAGCCGAATACCGGCAGCAAGAAGAAATGAAACCAGGGATCGAGGCGGGCGTGATGGGCAAGATTCTGTGGGACTTTATCGGCCATGACTACTCCTTGCGGAGGACTGGCAAAGTGTAGCAGAGCCAGTTCCCTGTTCTCAGCTCTCAGACGAGCCCAGCCCTACTTAGGAACCGGCCGGTGAATTAGAATTGTCTGCCGGAATCTTTATGTTGCGCGTCAGGAGCCCAGGGCAAGATGAAAGCCATTCAGGTAAAACAAGTCGGCGGGCCGGAAGCCATGGAATTCGTGGAACTCCCGGTTTCGCAACCGAAGGCCAACGAGGCGGTCGTGAAGCTCGCTGCCTCGGGCGTGAATTTTATCGATGTCTACTTTCGCGAGGGGCGCTATAAAGCGCCCCTGCCGCTTATTCCCGGGAGCGAGGGGGCTGGGGTTGTAACCGCCGTGGGCGCCGATGTCACTTCGCTCAAGGCGGGCGAGCGCGTGGCTTGGGCCGGAGTGCAGGGCTCTTACGCGGAATATATCTCGGCTCCAGCCGATCGGCTCGTCACGATTCCGCCGGGCGTGACCGATCAGCAGGCCGCGGCAGTCATGCTGCAAGGCATGACCGCACACTATCTCTCGCACGATACTTTTCCCCTGAAGAAAGGTCAGACCGCGCTGGTGCATGCCGCCGCCGGCGGCGTGGGCTTGCTGCTGGTGCAGATGGCGCACAACGTCGGCGCGCGCGTGATCGCGACCGTCTCGAGCGACGAGAAAGCTAAACTGGCGCGCGCAGCCGGTGCCGACGAAATCATTCTCTACACCCAGCAGGATTTTGAGGCCGAAACCAAGCGCATTACCGGCGGCAGGGGCGTCGATGTGGTCTATGACTCGGTGGGCAAGACGACATTTGAGAAAGGATTGAACATCCTGCGGCCGCGCGGAATGATGGTACTCTTCGGAGGATCGAGTGGCGCGGTGCCGCCGTTTGACCTGATCGCCTTGTCGCAAAAAGGATCGCTGTACGTAACCCGGCCGTCGCTGTTTAACTACATCGCGACGCGGGAAGAGTTGGTGGCGCGATCCAGCGATTTGTTCAGCATGATCAAGGCGGGCAAGCTCAAGCTGCGCATTGAGCATCTCTATCCCTTGGCTGAGGCGCAGCAAGCGCATCGCGATCTGGAAGGGCGCAAGACGACTGGGAAGTTGCTGCTTTTGCCTTAGTCTCCGCCGCGGGGCGGGACGGCTCCGCTACTTTGAACGTAACTTCCTTGAGGAATACAGGATGAAAGCAATCCGCGTACACAACACCGGCGGGCCGGAAGTGATGAAACTGGAAGACGTTGCGGTTCCGCAGCCCAAGCCTGCCGAAGCGGTGGTGAAAGTTTCGGTGGCGGGAGTGAATTCGATCGATGGCTACTTTCGCGACGGCCGGTTCCGCACCCTGCTGCCGTTTATTCCTGGGCAGGAAGGCGCGGGGGTGGTCAGCGCTGTGGGCGCGCAGGTGAAAACCGTGCACGTGGGAGACCGCGTAGCTTGGAGCGGAGTTTTGGGTTCTTACGCAGAATCTGTGGTTTCGCCCGAAGAGCATCTGGTGCCCGTGCCGGCGGCGATCCGCGATGAGCAGGCTGCGGCGGCTATGGTTCACGGCCTAACGGCTCATTATCTGGTAACCGACGCGCACAAGCTCAAGGCCGGAGAGACGGCGCTGGTTCACGCCGCGGCGGGCGGAGTCGGATCGTTGCTGGTCCAGATGGCGCGCGCTATCGGAGCGCGGGTGATCGGTACCGTATCGAGCGACAATAAGGCTCAACTCGCGCGCGAAGCTGGCGCAGATGAAGTCATCGTATTCACCAAGCAGGATTTCGAAGCTGAAGTGAAGCGCCTGACTGACGGCAAAGGCGTCGAGGTGGTGTACGACGGCGTGGGCAAGGCGACATTCGAGAAGAATCTCAACGTCATGCGCCTGCGCGGCATGCTCGTGCTCTATGGCATGTCGAGCGGCGCGGTGCTGCCGGTCGATCCCGCGAAGCTGTCGGAAAAAGGTTCGCTCTACATGGCCCGCACCACCTTGGCCCACTTCACGGCTACGCGCGAGGAGTTGCTGGCGCGCACGAGCGCGGTGTTCGGCATGATCGCCGACGGCAAACTGAAGGTTAGGATCGCAAAAACATATCCCTTGGCCGACGCACCGCAGGCGCATCGCGACCTGGAAGCCAGAAAGATTGCCGGCAAGCTGCTGCTGATTCCGTGAGGGAGCAGGGGGACAGCCGCCATCGGCTGTCCGCGGGCCGAAGGCCCGCTGTCTTCTTGGTGAACTGACGGGCCGGCAACCTCAAAACCAATCGAGCTTCGCTCTAAGAGAAGCCGAGGGCGGCTGTCTCCACATTGCCGATCTACATAGGCCGACTTCCTGGAGCGGCTTCAGAGCAGCCCAAGGCTGGGAAAATCCCGCGCGTAGCGATGGGCGTCGCGAGTCATAAGGCGGTCGGCTTGCCCCGTCTTCGTCGAGCTATCCGCAACACCCGGCATTGATTTCAAGAGCACCGAAGAGACCCTGAGGGAAAATTCCCGGCGCGATTGTCCTATGCCGATGATCACCGGCGCTGCTTCGGTGCAAAGCGTCAACAACTGGACGATGATCCGATGATCTCCTGGTCCTCGGGCGCTCCCGACAGCTTCTCGAAAGGATTATTCCCCGGGTCGAGCCGGCCGGATCACGGTACGACCTTCCTCCACCACGAACTCGACGTGGTCGCCAGCCTGTAGCCCGAGGCGTTTACGAAATCTCTGGCGGGACGGTGAGCTGACCTTTGCTGCTAATTGTGCTGAAGTGGTTCACCTTTACCTGTGCTCTTTAGGTAAGGATAGCTCTCTTTACCACTATTTACAGGGAGATAGCGTTATCTCTTGCGAGAATAGCCGCTCACATAGACCGGCACGCCGTGTCCGGGCGCAAGCCGCGGATCGGCGATCGGAGCCTCCGCCTTCACTTCTAGCGGAAGCACCCCGGCCCAGGTTGGAAAAGAATAGTCCGCTTCGTCGTCTAGCGCAGGTCCTTGGCGAACCTTGGCCGAAAACTCTTCGATAGGCATCCGCAGCACGGAGGTCTGCTTGAGTTCGCGCTCGTTAGGTTGGCGCGAGTCCGCCCAGCGGCCTGGGATGATGTGCTCGGAGAGCAGGCGCAGGGCTTCGAGCTTTTCCGCGGGATCCTCCACCAGAGTGGCTTTGCCCAGCACCACCACCGAGCGGTAATTCATGGAGTGATTGAAAATGGAGCGCGCCAGCACCAGGCCGTCCAGCAGCGTGACCGTGATGCACACCGCAATGGCTTGCTGCATCTGGCGCAGCATGCGGCTGGCGGCGGAGCCGTGAATGTAGAGGCAGTCGTCTTTGCGTCCGTAGGATGTGGGGATCACAAAGGGCTGGCCATCGACGGCGAAGCCAACGTGGCAAAGAAAACCTTCGTCGAGAATGCGGTAAGCGGCCTGGCGATCGTAGACCGCACGCTCGGATTCGCGGACCAGACGCGTCCGCGGCGTAGGCATAGGTGGTGACATCGGGGAACGAGCTCCGGCAAGCGCCAAGGATGGATAAAGCTAAAGTTTAACACCGGCTGCCGGCTTCCGGCTTTGGGCTCCCGGAAGCCAGAAGCCGGACGCCGTAGAGAAACTTACCAGTACAATTTCAACGCAAATTGAAACTGCCGCGGATCATACGCGGCGGTCGCCTGACCGGCGTTGGTGAACAGCGGGCTGACTGCCGCCACGTTGTACTTGTTGGCCAGGTTGAACATGTCGGTAATGAACTCCAGGTTGTAACGCTCGTTGAAATAAATGCGCTTGGCGAAGCGCAGATCGTTGAACAGCGTATACGGAGTGTGGCCAGCGTTGCGGCCAAGATTGCCATCCAGCGACAGCAGCGTCCCGTTGAAGTCGGCGAGGCAAGGCTCTTGAAAAACTCCCGTCGGCGAGAACTTCGAGGGCACCGCCGGAAATCCTTGTGCCGTGCAAACCGGATTCACGAAAGTGTTCGGGCGCCCGGTGAGCGCCGACTCCTGCAGGTTGTCGCCGTTGCCGGTGATGATATTAAACGGCCGCCCGGTGTTGATATCGAGCAGCGGGGCAACCGTCCAATTGCTGAAGACCTTGCTGACAAAGCCGTTGCCGCTTAGCTTGCCGCTCTGATATACGCCGCTGAAGACAAAGCGCTGGCGCTCGTCGAAGAGCGAATTGGAGCGATCCAAGCCGGGATAATAACTGTCCTGCGGAGTGAGGGTGGCCTGCAAATCGGTGGAATCGTCGATGGCATGCGACCAGGTATAGGACGCTAGAAATTCATAGTGACTTCCAAAGCGCTTGCGCAGGTTGGCGCTGAGCCCGCTGTAGGCGGAGCTGCCGTTGGAGTAATTGGCGTCCATGTCTCCGAAGGGGACGCAATTCGCCAGCGTCGCGGGATCGCAGGCGGTATTGAATCCCGCGGTGCTGTATCCCTGCGCCTTCAACGATTGCAAAACCAGGGGATAAACTGTCGTGACACAACTTGCGGCGAGGGGGCCGGAGGCGAGCAGGGCGTCGGCGATCGACGCGTTCAAACCGCCGGGGCGGAAGAAATTGGTGAGCGCAGCCGACACCCAGGGTTTATGGCTGGTGGGATTAATGCCGCAGGGTGCAGCCCCGCTGCCCACCGCTAAGGGGCCGAAGGCCGAGTTCGAAGTTGGATCACCCTGCGCCGCCAGCAAATTAGCCACCAGCAGATCGCCGCGCTGGGCATTGGCGTTGATGGGACGGTTCAGATGGCGCCCGCCATTGAAGTTGTAGGCCAGATTGAAATCAAAGCCGTTGCCGAGGTCGCGCTCCATGCTGAAATTAACTTGCTGGGCATAGGCGTAAACGAAGCCTTTGCCCTGGGGGTAGCCGAAGGGCTGGAAGACCAGGGGCAAAAAGGTCGCCGGATTCAGATAGTTCTGGTTCAGAAACTCCGACTGGGGAAAATTCAGCGCCTGAAAGCGCTGCTGATTAGGCAAGTAGCCAAGATTAGCGTTGCCCGTCGGCGACACCGACGGCGTGCACCCGGGCTGATTCACCAGGCCTTGGAAAATCGTGAAAGCATTCAGATTCGAAGGATTTCCCGCGCCGTTGCAAAACCCGGTGCCGCCGAATGCCACTTGGCCGCTGGTCGAGCCGTCGGAAGCGTCTCCCAAAAAATATAGTCCGAGCAGGGGATGGTCGTAAAATGTGCCGTAAGAGGCACGCACTACCGTCTTTCCGTCTCCCTTGGGATCCCATGCCAGCCCCACGCGCGGCTGGATGTGGGTCTTGCCGATTTGAATTCCCTTCTGCAGACCCAGGAAGTCGTATCCCGCTTGCGCCAGCGGCGTTATCGGAGCGAGCGTGGGAGGAATTTCCACGTCGTAGCGGGCGCCGTAATTCAACGTCAGATTGGAGCTCACGCGCCAGGAGTCCTGCCAGAAGGCAGCAATCGGAATGTTGTGGAAAGAGTCATTGGGATTGCCGAGGCCCTGGTCAAAGTCTCCCGGCAAGCCAGCGCCGTAGGCCTGTACTGCGGATAGAACCGGGAACGCGTCGCCCGGGATTGGCGAAACGAAACCCAACTGGGCGGAACTGAAACTTCCGAAGTCGTAATTCCCACCGTAATTGACGCTGAAGGTCGCGGTTAGCGGCAGGTAGTTGAAGTCGACTCCGAACTTGGTATTGTGGCGTCCGATGGTCCAGGAAAAGTTGTCGGTGACTTGATAGCGCTGTTCCACGCGCTGGATGAAGGAATAAGGCTCCCGGCCGATATAGGCGAAGCCGGGTATGTTCACCGCAGGGGCCGATCCCGAGGGAATCTGCGTGTTGTAGAAATACGAAAGCCCGCGGCGGGCGTATTGGAAGGTGAATTCGTTCACTTTGTTCGGGCCGAGCGTCCACGTGTCTTTCACCACGCCGGTGACATCGCGATACGTCTGCTGCGAGGTTCGGGAATAGGCGTTCTGACCGAAGGGCTGATCTTCTCCGCTGCCCTCGAGTCCCGTCACGGTGCTGGGGCTCACATTCACGCGCAACGTGAGCCGGTTGTTGTTGCTGAGGTTGTGGTCGAGGCGCAGCGAGTAGAGGCTGGTTCCTTCGAATACCGGAAAATTCCCGATTTGCGATGCCAGGGGCGTGTAGGAAGCCGGCACCGGAGCGCAAGCGCTACCGGGCTGGCACGTCGTGGGGAAACCGGCCCAAGTGCTAAGCAATCCTCCGGTCGCGCCCTGAACCAACTGGGTGGGCCAAACGCCTTGAATCGCCTGCGCCGAAGATGCGCCCGCCAGAACAGCGTAATTTTCTACGCCGGTTAGAAATGCCGCGGATTGGGCTTCCGTCGCAAGCGTCGCGGGATTGGTGAAGAAACCAACCTGTGCTGGAGTCAGCTGAATCGTTCCAAACGGCAATCCCACCTGCGCGGTATCGAACGGAACCAGCCCAAAGTTATTCTGCCCGATGCTGGAGAATCCGGTTTCGTGCCGCCGCGTGACCTCGTAGGAAAAGTAATAGTAAGTCTTGTCCTTCTTGATTGGCCCGCCAAAAGCGACGCCCGCCTGCACCCGCGTATAGGCCGGATTCGAAACGTTGCTGAATGGGTTTACCGCCTGAATGTCGCGGTTGCGAAGAAAGCCAAAGACGTCGCCGTGAAAATCGTTCGAACCCGAGCGCGTGATGATATTCACCACGCCGCCGGAGGCGCGGCCATACTCGGGCGCGTAACTGTTGGTGATGATCTGGAACTCTTGCACTCCTTCTTGCGAAACGGTGGAGCGCACGCCGTTGGTCGAATTATCGGTGGCATCGGCGCCGTCTACGTTGACCAGGTTCGAGCGAGCGCGCTGCCCACTGATGTTGAGCCCGGAAGTCGGCGCGGCGCCGAGGAACGGCGAGTTGTCGCGTACGACTTGCGAATCGGTGAGCGTGAAGTTGATGTAGTTGCGGCCGTTGATGGGAAGGTTGTCGATGCGGCGCTGCCCGATCGTATCGGTGGTCGAGGTGCGCGAGGTCTCCACCAGATCGGCTTGCGAACTTACTTCCACGACTTCTCTGCCGCTGGCTACGGCCAGGTCGACGGGGAGTTCGACGAGAGCTCCGACGGTGAGACTCACGTCTTTGGCTTCGGCTTTGCCAAAGCCTGGCGCCTCGACCGTGACGGCATAGGAAGCGGGAGGCAGGAGGCGGGCATTGTAGCCACCTTGGCCATCGCTGGTCGCGGTGCGTTCGAAGCCCTTGGCAACGTCGCTGACGGTGACCGTTGCATTCGTGATCAGGTTGCCCTTGGGGTCTTTCACGGTGACGCGCAGATCTCCGGTGGCCACGCCGCCCTGGCCGAAGGCGAGGCTGGAGAAAAATAAAGCCAGCAGCGCCAGCGCGTGGACTTTCGGCGCGCGGCTCTTGCGCGCCTTAGTGGCGTTGCCGATCGTTTCGCGGCAGATCGTTGTCGTGCAGATCGTTGTCGTGCACATCATAGAGTCTCCCTTGACTCCGCCACATCGTGGCGGTGGCAGAAGCAACTGCATCGGCCAAGCGCGGGCCGGACACGCTCACAATTCTTTTGGAAGGGCAGGTCCCCGCTGGTTTTTACACCAGAAAGGGGGACGAAAACAAGCTAGGAGTGCGCAGGGGTAGTGTGCGAGTTAACCCGCGAGTGCATGGAACCACGGCGACGCCGGGCGGCAGGATCGCATGAACGCCTCGGCCGTGTCTGTGACCGAAGTCACACGAGGCTTTTCGGCAAGCTCTAAAGTCGAACCGCCGCGCCCGGATTCTGCAACCTACCCAGCAGCATGGCGACGCTGCTGACTTGCTCGTAGCGCTCGACCACGCGCTCCGCGGCGAAGCCGGAGTTCGGCCAAGCCAGGGCCACGTAGATGCGCAGCAGGGCGATGGTGGCATTGCGCCGCAGAAGCAAGCCGTCATTCACTAACTGATGCGCCGCGGCGGCAAAGCGCGGATCGCCAGCCGCCAAAGCCGCCTCGCCTACACGCACCAGCACGGCGGCATTCGCGCCCACCGCGTGTACATAAGCGGCCATGGCGCGCAGGCGCTCCCGCCGCACCGTACGGAACGCAGGCGGCGGCAAGCAGCTTCGCAGGTAGGCGTCCTCGGCGGGATCGATCAAATTGCGAAAGGCTTCGACGTCGATGGGACGGATGGCGCCGGCCAAGTCGGCAGTTTTCTTGGCCTGTAGATGTTGCGAAACCGCCAGGCTCAAGATCACGCCCAGCGCAAGTACAGCCGCGATGACGATAAAAATGGCCAGAGTCATGGTTGTTGCAGCAGACGCTCCAATTCCCGGTTCCAGATGTCGAGATGGTTCTCGGGCAACGAAACCGCAGACGTTGTGGCACTTTTCTGGGGGACGAGGAGGAAGTAAAACCAAAGCAAGACGCATACCTGATAGGTGGCCATGTTGAGGAAGTCGAGCAGATAACGGCTATGCGGCAGGCCGCCATTCGCCATCACTGCCCAGGTAGCCAAATGCACGGATGAGGAAATGCCGCGGCCAAGGGCAATACCGAATGTGGGCTGACCCCAAGTCAAGCCAAAAGAAAATGTGAACAGAAACAGGAAAAGGATCAGGCCACACTCGATCATGTACAGGGTCTGTTGGAGGATGTGTGCGCGGTAGCCTATGGCGAACTGCAAAGTGTCAACCGGAACGTAAGCGGCGGCAATTGTCGCAACCAGCACAATCACCGCGCCGACGCCACTGATGAGCCGGCTGCCAACCTTGGCAATCGCGGGCCGCGAGCGCAGCAAGTGAAGGAACAACTCGCCGACGACCGCGATTCGGATAAACCCTTCTAGGACCAGCCCGACGCAGAATGCGACCCACCAAGTGGTCACGCTGACGGAAGGCAGGAAGTCCATCCCGTATAGCCCACAGGCTTCCACCGCTTCAAAGATGAGATATAGAAAGAAAACCGGGAAGCGCCGCTGGAAGCCGCGCCGCCAGAGGATTAGGGCAAGCCCGAACTGCAGAACCTGCGGTGCGAGCCACAGGTAGTGCCACAAGAATGAGTGCGGCTGCAGCATGATCGAAGCAGCCCACTATACTCCTAACCTGCGTTTGGCTGCCGCGCTAGGCAATTTTGTTCGGTTTTCGTAACAGCAATGGCCAACTACGGTTTGCAGGGGCCCGCACAGCTGGGAATTCCATCGGCATGAGCAACGGTGGGTACAGCCAGCGTGTTAGCTAGAATCAGGGCTGCGGCGACGACCAATAGGATACGTTTCACGGTTGTTTTCTCCTTGTGTTGGAAAATCGAAGCGTGATATTGTCATACGGCAAAGCATTCCGAAAAGATCACTTTAGCCCTATCGCTTGTTCGGAATTCGTAACAATAGTTTTGCGTTAGAATTTGTGGTGAGATGACTCTCAAGTCAGCTCTGCAGGATCTGCGGGAAACCACGCTGGCCGCCATCTCCGGGCTGCTGGCCAAGCTCGCCTACATCGCATCCCTGCGCCGCGGCGAGGGCGGTTATTCGCACTGGGGAATGTCTCTGCTGCACGGCGAAGAGTCCTCCGACCGCGCTCTCAAAACAGCTCACACCCAAGTCCTGTCGAGTGTGCTGAGGACTCCGTTAGCAGAGTTAGAAGAGGATTTGGATCGTTCGATTGAAAACAGCGGGAAAAGCGCGCAGGCTTATGTCGAAGGCATGCGCGAGCAGATCAACGGTCTACTGCCCTCAGGGCAAGATGAAGTCTCCGCCCGCCATCTTAATTCAGTGCTGGTTGCGCTTTCGAGTTTGGAGAAGAGCCGAAAGTCTGCCACTCCGTCAGCTTCATCGCAACTCCCACGATCTGGCCAATGATCTCGGCCTCCTGGGGATGCCGCAGGACTTTAATCGGCACCGGGGACAAGGGATGCGGCTGCAGAATAATATCATCGCGCCGCATCGTGCACCAGCAGCAGGTGTAGCCGTCGCGCGTCTCCACAAAGTAGATGGGGCGCTCATACTCGCAGCGCCATACGCCTTCCACCACTTTATTCTTCGCCTCATCGACCTGAATGAAGCTGCCTGGCGGAAGAATCGGGTACATGGTGAAATCCTGCACGCCGATGTAACCGTAGGTGAACTCGCTGTGGGCAAATTGCTCCAAATAAGATAAAGGCACCACTCCCCACTGCTCGACCATGCGGCCGAGATTGCTGGTGCGTTGCTGATCGAAGCCAGGATCCATGCGGGTGGGCATCTGCACCGAAGCCATGCCGGAGAGCGCCTGCGAAACGTGCGATTTCGGCGGGGCAATCATGCTCAGATCCGCAGCCATATTGGTCATATCCACCCCATACCAGGCCATCAGTTCGCGCACGTCGCGGCGGTAGATGACGGCCAGCGTATAAAGACGAAAGATGCTGGGCAAAACCCCCTTGGTTTCAATATCGGAGAGGCGGCTGGGGGGGATGGAAAATTCTTCGTTACGATACTTCTCCGCCATGCGTGCGCTCGAAGTTTCGATGTCGCGCATGGTCAAACCGAGTTTTTCACGCAAAGCACGGAGACTTTTCCCGGCCGAGAGCATGGAATCCCTCCATTCCATCGAAAAAGAACTTCCCAAGTGGCCGATAATAATAGCAGGAGAGAGGCTTCCCGGGCCATGAATTTGAGGAGTTTTTTGTCCGCGCTCTCTTTGTTACGAATTCCGAACAAGCTTTCACCCCCGTCAACATTGGAGATTTACCAACCTATCGCCGGAATCGAATTCTTCCGTTTGGCGACTTGGAGTTGCAGCCGCGGCGGCTTCTTGTTCGGATTTCGTAACAGGCTGCATCCGCCTCCGCTGCATCCGGGCCTTAGCCCCGAGTTTCGCCCCATGACATTTGTCACGCCCGGCAGGTGATGAACCGCACTGGTGGTTGCCCATCCCTAGCAGCATGATGCTTTCACCGGGCAAGCGGCGAGCATCATCCCGGAGTCCACAGCAGCCAGGAAGGTCTCTATGATCGCAATTCCGCAAGAAGCAGGCACCCCACACGGAAACAAGGACACGGCAAGCGCGAATGCCATGAATCTCGCACCTGTAGTTGCCAGTCTGGAGTGCGTCAGCAAGAATTATGGAGAGGTCCACGCCCTGCGCAACGTGAACTTCAGCGTGCGAGCCGGCCAGGTGGTCGCCCTGCTCGGGCCTAACGGCGCGGGCAAGACGACAGCCGTGAAACTGCTTCTTGGTCTGATGCAGCCCACCTCGGGCAAGGCCCGGGTATTCGGCGGCGACCCGGTCAACCCGCAAAACAGAATTCGGGCCGGCGCCATGCTGCAAGTCGGCCGAGTTCCGGAAACGCTGCGGGTCCGCGAGCACATCGACCTGTTCTCCAGCTATTATCCCAAACCGTTGCTTCTGGCTGAGGTCCTGGCGGCCGCGGGCCTGGAGAAGCTAGCGGATCGCAAATTTGGCGAACTTTCCGGAGGGCAGCGGCAACGGACTTTGTTTGCTCTCGCCATCTGCGGCGATCCTGACTTGCTTTTTCTCGATGAGCCGACGGTGGGCCTCGACGTCGAAGCTCGCCGCATGCTGTGGGAAGAAATTCGCCGCCTGGTGGATCGCGGCAAAACCGTCCTGCTCACTACTCATTACCTGCAGGAAGCCGACGCGCTGGCCGACCGCATTGCAGTCATCAACCAGGGGGCGATCATCGCCGAAGGCACGCCCACCGAGATCAAGGCCCAGACCAGTGGCAAGCGCATCCGCTGCATTACCGCTCTCAGCATGGCGAGCCTGCGGCAAATTCCCGGCGTCACTGCCGCGCGCGAGGATCGCGAGGCGGTTGAGATTCATGCGGCGGAAGCCGAACCGGTGATCCGCAAACTCCTCAGCCTCGACTCCACGCTCTCCGGACTTGAAGTGACCAGCGCCGGCCTCGAAGAAGCTTTTCTAGCGCTCACTCAGGACAACGGCCAAAACGCAAGCCGACTTAAAGAGAACTAACGACCACGAACAAAGCGAGGAAACTACAATGAGCACCGCAGCCGCCGCTTTAAGCACCACGACGATCAAGCGCACCACCGGCCACACCTTCACCATCTACCTGAAAGAAGCGAAGTACGAATTCCTGAAAAATCTCCGCCTGCGGGTCTATACCGCGTCGGTGATCAGCTTTCCGCTGATGTTCTACGTGCTCTTTGGACTGGTGCTGAACTCCAGGGAGATGATCGGAACCACCAGCGTGCCGACGTATCTGATCGCCACCTACGGCACCTTCGGAGTGATGGGAGCGTCGCTGTTCGGCACGGCCAGCGGACTGGCCGCCGATCGCGGCCTGGGATGGCTGCAAGTCAAACGCGCCAGCCCCATGCCACCCTTTGCTTACTTCATCGCCAAAGTTATTCTCAGCATGATCTTCAGCGCAATCGTGGTAACGCTTCTGCTGATACTTGGTTTTACCTTCGGCCGAGTGCGCATGCCGCTGGCAGAGATTGCCCGACTAATGGCAACTTTGGTGGCCGGCTCGCTTCCTTTCTCGGCCTTGGGGTTGGCGATCGGCTACTTCGCCGGACCGCAATCGGCGCCCGGAGTCATCAACCTGATTTACCTGCCCATGTCCTTTTGCAGCGGTTTATGGGTGCCTTACATGTTCCTGCCGAAGGTGGTACGGCAGATCGCGCTGGCGCTGCCGCCTTATCACTTGTCGCAATTGGCGCTCGCAGTGGTAGGCGCGGGCAATCACGATCCCGCGGCCACGCACTGGGAAGTGTTGCTCGCGTTTACTCTAATTTGCCTTGGTGTAGCGCGCATCGGCTTTCAACGCGATCAGGGCAAGCTCTACGGCTAAGGCAGACGCTCCGTAACGTTTGGTTCGGTATGCCCGTAAACAGTGTTGCGAGGAATGGTTATGAATACAACATCTGAGACCCTAAGCTTCACGGCGCTCCTTTTGCTCTTCGGCATCCTGGCTCTCTACGGTGGCGCGCAATGGCTGATCTGGCTGATCCCCGCCGCCATTGCGGTGTGGCTGATTGCCAGCGCCCGCCGCCACAACCGTCGCGACGCCATTGACGCCCAGGCGCACAATAGAGCTATAGGAAGGTAGATGAAAAGAGAATGTTAGCGGTGTGTGCAGACAGAAGAAGGTGGGAAGAGCGGCGGGTAGGGAGCAGCATGGGAGGACAGCCTCCCTCGGCTGTCCGTCGAGCGAAGCTCGACTCTCTCTCCCGGCAAAAGGAGAATCCTGACTAGATGACCGCAGAAGCCGCAGCTTCAGCCAAGACGGAATCCTCAGCAAGACGGCGACCCTCCGACTTCGAACGCAATATCACTCTTTCGCCGCGCGAGAAGTCGAATGGCTGGGCTCCGTTTATTTGGCTCGCCTATTTGTGTTTTTTCTACATCCAGCCGGTCCTCGATCATTCCGGGCTGAAGACCTGGCTGCTCACCTTCGCAGCCACCGTCGTATTCCTCGTCCTCTACTTCGGCCTCTTCTGGCTGGAGCGCCCGCGCGCCCTGTGGCTGATTGCAGGCATGGTCGCCCTCGGCCTGATCTGCGCGCCCTACAACGGCGGAGCATCCACCTTCTTTGTGTTTGCCGCGGCCTTTGTTCCCTTCTGCGTGCAGACCGAGCGCAAGGCGATCGCGCTGATGGCGGGAATTGTTGTGCTCGCCGCCATCGAAACTCAAGTATTTCATCTCTCCGGCTGGTTTCTCTTTTATTCCGGCGCGCTGTCTCTGGTCGTCGGCGGCAGCAACATTTATTTCGCCCAGCGCAATCGCGCCCTCGCCAAGTTGCGCATGGCCAACGAAGAGATCGAGCACCTCGCCAAAGTAGCCGAGCGCGAACGCATCGCGCGTGACCTGCACGATGTGCTCG